>RCUM01000453.1_pt1 | contig 24442 bp, 23 predicted proteins | sample 2166141 | NCBI WGS metagenome assembly RCUM01 (sample SAMN09932756, study PRJNA488358) | compost metagenome | isolation source: compost soil in crotonic acid-enriched | place: Germany: Experimental Botanical Garden
GCCACAGAGAACAAAATAGCGGAGAGCATCATGCATAAATTCACTAAGGCGCTGGTGACACTGAGTCTGGCGGCCGTTATGTCACATTCAGCTATCGCCGAGACCATGAAGCTGGGCTTTTTGGTCAAGCAGCCGGAGGAACCCTGGTTCCAGACCGAATGGAAGTTTGCCGACAAGGCCGGTAAGGATCTCGGTTTTGAAGTGATTAAAATCGCCGTGCCGGACGGGGAGAAAACCCTCAATGCCATCGACAGCCTGGCGGCCAGCGGGGCCAAGGGCTTTGTTATCTGTACGCCAGATCCGAAACTCGGCTCGGCGATTGTTGCCAAGGCGCGTAGTTACAACCTGAAAGTGATTGCGGTGGATGACCAGTTTGTCACCGCCAAGGGCAAACCTATGGACAGCGTGCCGTTAGTGATGATGGCCGCCACCAAAATCGGTGAGCGTCAGGGGCAGGAATTGTGGAAAGAGCAGAATAAGCGCGGTTGGAAATTAGCGGACACCGCGGTAATGGCGATCACCGCCGATGAGCTGGACACCGCACGTCGTCGCACCGGTGGTTCGATAGACGCGCTGAAAGCGGCCGGCTTCCCGGAGAAACAAATTTATCGCGTGCCGACCAAATCCAACGATATCCCAGGGGCGTTTGACGCCGCCAACTCAATGCTGGTGCAGCATCCTGAAGTGAAAAACTGGCTGATTGTCGGCATGAACGACAACACCGTGCTGGGCGGCGTGCGCGCCACCGAAGGCCAGGGCTTCAAGGCGCCTAACGTGATCGGCATCGGCATCAACGGCGTGGATGCGGTCAGCGAACTGTCCAAGGCGCAGGCCACCGGTTTCTACGGGTCGCTGCTGCCAAGCCCGGACATCCACGGCTACAAGAGCATTCAGATGCTGCATGACTGGGTAGAGAAGGGTGTAGAGCCGCAGAAATTTACCGAAGTGACCGACGTGGTGCTGATCACCCGCGACAACTTTAAAACCGAACTGCAGAAAAAAGGCCTGATGTAATCACCGAGCCGCCCGCAGCGTAACGCCGGGCGGCATTTTTGACCGCAGGAGGATCGCATTATGACCGCCGCATTGCCGTATCTGACGTTTAAAGGCATCGGTAAAACCTTCCCGGGCGTGAAGGCGCTGGACGATATCAGTTTCAGCTGCCAGGCCGGGCAGATCCACGCGTTGATGGGGGAAAACGGCGCCGGGAAATCCACGCTGCTGAAAATTCTCAGCGGCAACTACGCGCCGACCCAGGGCGAAATTCAGCTGAAAGGCCAGCCGGTTCAGTTCACCAACACCACCGATGCCTTGAACGCCGGGGTCGCGATTATCTACCAGGAGCTGCATCTGGTGCCGGAAATGACGGTGGCTGAGAACATTTACCTCGGCCAATTGCCGACCAAACTCGGGCTGGTGGATCGCAAGCTGTTGCGTTACGAATCCCGCTTGCAACTGGAACATCTCGGGCTGGATATCGACCCGGATACACCGCTGAAATACCTGTCGATCGGCCAGTGGCAGATGGTGGAAATCGCCAAGGCGCTGGCGCGCAACGCCAAGGTGATCGCGTTTGACGAGCCGACCAGTTCGCTGTCCGCCAGAGAGATTGAGCAATTGTTCCGGGTGATCCGTGAACTGCGCGCCGAAGGGCGAGTGATCCTCTACGTTTCGCACCGTATGGAGGAGATCTTTGCCCTCAGCGATGCCATCACGGTATTCAAAGACGGCCGCTATGTGCGCACCTTTGACGACATGAGCCAGGTCAACAACGCGCAACTGGTGCAGGCGATGGTGGGCCGCGATCTCGGTGACGTCTACGGTTATCAGCCGCGTGAATTGGGGCCGGTAAGGCTGGCGCTGCAGGGATTGCAGGCACCGGGCGTCAAAACCCCTATCGATCTGAGCGTGCGCGCCGGGGAGATTGTCGGGCTGTTCGGCCTGGTGGGCGCCGGGCGCAGCGAACTGATGAAGGGCATTTTCGGCGCTACGCGGGTCAGCCGCGGGCAACTGACGCTGGATGGCCAGCGGCTGGACATCCGTTCGCCGATAGACGCTATCCGCGCCGGCATCATGCTGTGCCCGGAGGACCGCAAGGCGGACGGCATCATTCCTGTGCATTCGGTGCGAGACAACATCAACATCAGCGCACGGCGTAAAAGCATCCGCGCAGGCTGCCTGATCAATAACGGCTGGGAGGTCAGCAATGCCGACCATCACATCCGTGCGCTGAATATCAAAACCCCAAGTGCCGGTCAGCTGATTATGAATTTATCCGGCGGTAACCAACAGAAGGCGATTCTGGGCCGCTGGTTGTCGGAAGAAATGAAAGTGATCCTGCTGGATGAGCCGACGCGCGGTATCGACGTCGGCGCCAAGCATGAAATTTACCATGTGATTTACCAACTGGCGCAGCAGGGCATCGCGGTGCTGTTCGCTTCCAGCGATTTGCCCGAAGTGCTGGGGCTGGCGGACCGCATCATCGTGATGCGCGAAGGCGCCATTTCCGGCGAATTATTGCATGACGATGCCAGCGAGGAAAAAGCCCTCAGCCTGGCGATGCTGCGCACCCCCGATATTGCCCCTGATGCCGCTGCGGCGGTGGCCTGATTGTGAAGGAGAAAGAGATGTCGACCATAACGACCCATTCTGTGAAAAACCGCAGCGGCCGGGGGCTGGCGCGTATCTGGGACAGCTACGGCATGCTGGTGGTGTTCGCGGTGCTGTTTATCGCCTGCGTAGTGTTTGTGCCTAACTTCGGCTCTTTCATCAACATGAAAGGGCTGGGGTTGGCGATATCCATGTCCGGCATGGTGGCCTGCGGCATGCTGTTTTGTCTGGCCTCCGGCGACTTTGATCTGTCAGTCGCGTCGGTGATCGCCTGCGCCGGGGTCACTACCGCGGTGGTGATCAATATGACCGAAAGCCTGTGGATCGGCGTGGGCGCCGGTTTGCTGCTGGGAATGGTCTCCGGGTTGATCAACGGTTTTGTTATCGCCCGGCTGAAAATCAACGCGCTGATCACCACCCTGGCCACCATGCAGATTTTCCGCGGGCTGGCCTACATTATCTCCGACGGTAAAGCGGTGGGCATTGAGGATGAACGCTTCTTCGCCCTGGGTTACGCCAACTGGCTGGGCCTGCCTGCGCCGATCTGGATCACCGTCGCCTGTCTGATCCTGTTTGGCTTCCTGCTCAACAAGACCACCTTTGGCCGCAATACGCTGGCGATTGGCGGTAACGAAGAGGCCGCGCGGCTGGCCGGGGTGCCGGTGGTACGCACCAAAATCGTGATCTTTATGCTGTCCGGGCTGGTGTCCGCCGCCGCCGGTATCATTCTGGCTTCGCGCATGACCAGTGGCCAGCCGATGACCTCAATTGGCTATGAGCTGATCGTGATCTCCGCCTGCGTGCTGGGTGGTGTGTCACTGAAAGGCGGCATCGGTAAAATTTCCTACGTTATCGCCGGCATTCTGATCCTGGGCACGGTGGAAAACGCCATGAACCTGCTGAATATCTCGCCGTTCTCGCAGTATGTGGTGCGCGGCGTGATCCTGCTGGCGGCGGTGATTTTCGACCGTTACAAACAGCAGGCTAAACGCAGCGTTTAAATTGCCAACCCTGTTCACAGTTCTGTTATCGGCCCGGGCAGTTATCCACCGGGCCGCTAAGCTAGGATTGATATCTAAGCTATAAGATTGCCGGGAGGACCGATGTATCATCGCATGGCACAGGAACCGCAACCTAACCCGCTGTTGCCGGGTTACACCTTTAACGCTTATCTGGTGGCGGGGCTGACGCCGATTATGGCGGACGGTCCGCTGGATTTCTTTATCGACCGCCCCGGCGGCATGAAGGGCTATATTCTCAACCTGACCATCAAGGGCCAGGGCAAGGTGTTTGACGGCGAAGATACCCTTTACTGCAATCCTGGCGATCTGCTGCTGTTTCCGCCCAAAGCGGCGCATTACTACGGCCGTTCGCCGGACAGCGACTGCTGGTATCACCGCTGGGTGTATTTCCGTCCGCGCGCCTACTGGGCCGACTGGCTGGAATGGCACAGCAAAACCCATGAAGTGGGGCGGCTGACCTTGCCGAACAATAACCTGTTACTGGAATTCGATCGGCTGTTCGCCAATATCGAACAGACTCAGCGTTCCGGTCGCCGCTTTGCCGAAGAGCTGGGGATGAACCTGCTGGAGCGTCTGCTGTTGCGCGCGATGGAGGAGGACCCGCTCAGCCCGCAGAAAATTATGGATCCGCGAGTCATTGAAGCCTGCCAGTTTATCACCGGCAACCTGGCCGGCGAGCTGCGGATTGACGAGGTGGCGCGCCATGTCTGTTTGTCACCATCGCGGTTGGCGCATTTGTTCCGCGAGCAGGTGGGCATCAATATTCTGCGCTGGCGCGAAGATCAGCGGGTGATCCGCGCCAAGCTGCTGTTGCAGACTACGCAGGAGTCGATCGCCACCATAGGTCGGGTGGTGGGTTATGACGATCAGCTGTACTTTTCCCGGGTATTTCGCAAGCGGGTGGGCGTTAGCCCGAGCGATTTCCGCCGCCGCAGCCTGGAGATAAACTACCCGGCCAGAAATCAACGTGAACAGCCTTATGTGGCGGCCTCAAGTTAACATTAAATTTACTTCTTGTTCCCGCCTGCATCATGGTGTCAAATCTGATGGGTCTATTGCGAGCCAGTAAGAGGAAACACCATGGCAGAAAAACTTCGGGTTGGGCTGGTCGGTTACGGCTATGCCAGCAAAACCTTTCATGCGCCACTGATCGTTGGCACTCCCGGCGTAGAGTTGGCCGCCGTTTCCAGCAGCGATGCCGGGAAAGTGCACGCAGACTGGCCGTCGATGACGGTAGTCAGCGATCCGCAGGCGCTGTTTAACGACCCTTCTATCGATCTGATCGTCATTCCTACCCCCAACGATACCCACTTCCCGCTGGCACAGCAGGCCATGGCCGCCGGTAAACATGTGGTGGTGGACAAACCATTTACCGTGACGTTGTCACAGGCTCAGGCGTTAAAACAACAGGCGGAGCAGAGCGGCCGGCTGTTGTCGGTATTCCACAACCGCCGCTGGGACAGTGATTTTCTGACGCTTAAGACGCTGCTGAAAGAAGGCGCGCTCGGCGAGGTGGTTTATTTCGAATCTCATTTCGATCGCTTCCGGCCAGAAGTGCGTCAGCGCTGGCGTGAGTTGGGCGGCGCAGGTAGCGGCATTTGGTACGATTTGGGGCCGCATCTGATCGATCAGGCGCTGCAACTGTTCGGCAAGCCGGAAACGCTGTTTGTTGATTTGGCCGAACTGCGTCCAGGCGCGCAGTCGGTGGACTATTTCCACGCGGTGCTCAACTACGGCAAACGTCGGGTGGTCCTGCACGCTACGATGTTGGCGGCGGCGGAATCCGCGCGTTATATCGTGCATGGCACCCAGGGCAGCTTTATCAAATTTGGCCTGGATCCGCAGGAAGACCGGCTAAAAGCAGGTGAGCGTCTACCGCAGGCCGACTGGGGTTATGATATGCGCGACGGTGTGGTGACGTTGTCACGTGATGGCGTGCTGGCGGAGAAACCGCTGCTGAGTATTCCGGGCAACTACCCAGCCTATTACGCGGCTGTGCGTGATGCGATTAACGGTGTGGGTGAAAACCCGGTACCGGCCGCCGATGCCATCCAGGTGATGGAACTGATCGAACTGGGCCTGGAATCGGCAAAACAGCAAAGAGCGCTGCCGGTAGCCTAACCGTCGTGCTTTCCTATCCGGGTTCGGCTGACCGAACCCGCCTTACTCCTCGAAGGATCCGGTTCCATGTCCTGGTTGCAACGTCTGCGCATTGATAAATTTTTGCTGGTTTTGATTCTGGTGGTGATCGTCGCCTCGGTTTTCCCCTGCGAAGGGATATGGAAAACTTTCTTTGATCGTCTGACCACCGCCGCCATCGCGCTGCTGTTTTTTATGCATGGCGCCAAGCTTTCGCGTGAGGCGATTATCGCCGGCATGGGCCACTGGAAGCTGCATCTGGTGGTGTTCCTCAGCACCTTTGCGCTGTTCCCACTGCTGGGGCTGGCGATGAATTTGATGGTGCCGGGGCTGATGACGCCGACGGTCTATATGGGCTTCCTTTACCTGTGTGCGCTGCCGGCCACGGTGCAGTCGGCCATCGCCTTCACTTCGGCGGCGGGCGGTAACGTGGCGGCGGCGGTATGCAGCGCTTCGGCATCCAGCATCCTCGGCGTTTTCCTCTCGCCGCTGCTGGTGGGCGCACTGATGCACACCCAGGGCGGTGATACTGACGTATTACACGCCATCGGTTCGATCATTTTGAAACTGATGGTGCCGTTTGTGGTGGGCCATCTGGCACGGCCGCTGATCGGCAAATGGGTCGATCGCCACCGCAAGCTGATTAATCTTACTGACCGGTCATCGATTTTGCTGGTGGTGTATACCGCCTTCAGCGCCGCGGTGGTAGAGGGCATTTGGCACAAGATTGACGGCTGGTCGCTGCTGACCATCCTGGTGATGTCTCTGGTGCTGCTGACGGTGGTACTGATTATTAACACCTATGCCGCGCGTTGGCTGGGATTCAACACCGCCGACGAGATAACCATAGTGTTCTGCGGTTCGAAAAAGAGCCTGGCGAACGGTATCCCGATGGCTAACGTGCTGTTCCCGGCGGCGGCAGTGGGTGCGATGGTGTTGCCGCTGATGATTTTCCATCAGGTGCAATTGATGGTGTGTGCCGTGCTGGCCCAGCGCTATGCGCGCAAAACCGCCAAACAGCGTGCAGAAGTGCAGACGGCCAAGTAAAAAATGGGCGCGAAATCGCGTAATAAGAATCTACGTCGTGGCTTAAGTGGGCGTCCCCCTCTCCCAAAGGAGAGGGAACAATATCGCCTCAACTGGTAAGTATTACGCGTAAGAGCGCCCGTTATTCAATGCAATCAGCCGCAGACTTTATCGCGCAGCGCCTGCTTTTCCTGCTCGCTGAGGAACGCCATTTTCAGGCCGTTTTCCTGAGCGGTGCGGATCTCCGCCGGCGTCAGCCCGGCCTGTGGTGCCGCTACCAGGTATTCGTGCTCAATTTCTATGCCCTGAACCGCCGGATCGTCGGTGTTGATCGACGCCATGACGCCGTGACGCAGGAACTTCGCCAGCGGATGCTGAGCCAGAGAAGCCACGGTGCTGGTCTGAATGTTGGAGGTCAGGCAAGACTCGATACCAATGCCGTGTTCCGCCAGGAAGTCCATCAATGCCGGATCTTCAACGGCTTTCACCCCGTGGCCGATGCGCTCTGCGCCCAGCTCACGGATCGCCTGCCAGATGCTTTCCGGGCCGGCGGCTTCACCGGCGTGCACGGTGATACGCAACCCGGCGTCACGGGCGCGGTTAAAGTGGTTGAGGAACAGGCCACCCGGGAAGCCGAGTTCGTCACCGGCCAGATCCAGCGCGGTAATACCGTCACGGTGTGCCAGCAGACCTTCCAGCTCTTGCAAGCAGGCGGCCTCGCCGAAGGTACGGCTCATGATGCCGATCAGGCGCACATCAATGCCCAAATCGCGGGAGCCGGAACGAATGCCATCAATCACCGCCTCTACCACCCCAGCTACCGGTAACTGGTGCTTCATCGCCATGTAATACGGCGAGAACCGCAGTTCGGCGTAGTGCAGACCGGCGTTAGCGGCATCCTCAACGTTTTCGTAGGCTACCCGGCGGCAGGCTTCCAAATCCCCCAGCACCGCCACCCCCCAGTCCAGCTTTTGCAAGAAGCTGACCAGATCCGGTTCGGCATGGGTGATTTGCACGTGCGGACGCAGGGCTTCCAGTTCGTCGGCTGGCAGGGCAAGGTTAAACTGACGGCCCAGGTCGAGGATGGTTTGCGCACGAATGTTACCGTCGAGGTGACGGTGGATGTCGGTCAGCGGAAGGCGGGAGTCAATCATGATGTGCACTCGTTATTTTGTTGTAGGTAAAGTGCAGATCAGTATAAAAACAAAATGATGAAAATTGCCATGTCGTTGCATAAAAAAGTGACTGTAATCACATTAATTGCGACTGGTGCCGCACTTTCAGGCGAAGGCGGGAGAAAAATCGCCCCCGCGACCCGGCAGGTAAACTGTGGGTTGACCCCATCAGCCGACCCTCAGTTTAGTGATATTTTCATCGTTGTTATCGGCTACGCCATGCAGCGCCAGCCAATGCGTAATTTTGCCGATCTCCAGCGGTAGCGCTTGATCAACGCGGATCACCGGACCGATGGCCATCGGCATGGCACGCTCGGCCAGCGCCCGCAGCTCAGGCAAATATTCTGCGCCGGGGTGGCCTGCCGATCGCTGGCCGAGGCGGGCAGCATAGCGTTCGGCCGCCAACTCCGCGGAGATCTGATTCCACACTTCCAAAACCTGAGTCACGCCCGCTTCGCGCAGGTATTTGCGCAGCAACTCCCTGGGTTGAAAGCCATACCAGGCGTCAATCACATAGATACAGCGCTGCGGTGCCTGCGCCACCATAGACCAAATGGCCTGATAGGCGGCGTAACCTAGCCGACGGTTAAGCTCACGATCCACGTGGTCCAGCTGTGCCATAAAGGGTTCCTTGATACCGTCGAGGCTCAAATAAGGCAGGCCAAAGTGCTGCACCAGCGCACGGGCGAGGGTGCTCTTGCCAGAAGCCGGAATGCCATTGACCAAAATAACGGTTTTGTCGCTGCTGTCAGTTAGCGCAGTCATAAGATTTCTACCACCTCTTGCCAGAGTTTGGCGGCGCGCAGTTTATCGAGCCGCTGTTTGTTGTCCAGTAACTCGACAATCGCCCGGATGCCTTCTTCAATATGCCGGTTGCTGTCCGTTGCGCCGAACAGGATGACAATATCGGCCTTTTCACTGTCCTGAAAGGCGATGGCCTGGTCCAGCAGCACCATGCTGAAACAATCTTTGATCACGCCACATTCCGGCCGGGCATGGGGGATGGCAATCCCCTCATCAAACACATAATAAGCGCCATGGGCCAGCGTATTACTGATCACCGCCTGGTGATAGGAAGGGTGAATATAGCCGTTCTCGACCAAAGGCTGTGCCGCCAACTCAATCACCTTTTTCCAGTCCGTTTCCTGCACGCCGACCTGTATTGCTCCGGCCTCGATCAACAGTTGTTTAATGGTCATCATGTTCCCTCAAAGAGACTTCCTGATAATATTGCGCAGCTCGTCCATTTTGATAAAAACCACATCGATTTCCTGGCGGTGATTTTTATTTTTGGCATAAATCTTTAATGCCCGATTATAGGCCAGCATTAATGTTTTATGAATTTCGCCGTTTGCCGGTGCGGCGGCCAATTGCTGCTCCAGAAATGTTATTTCTGCTGATATATCATTGGCTTCAGCATCGTTTTGCGCATCAGGTGCGGCCTTTTTATTTCGCTGTAATTTCATAAAATTAAGCATAGTATTCTCCAGCCCCGACGGGCGCCGGGGCACCAGGGTTGTAGGGTTATATTAAAAAGAAAACGGGGCAGTGATTATCTAAACAGGCCGATCTTTTCCGTTAATACCTGGGTGACGGCATTATTGGCCGGGATCAGGAATTTGCGCACGCTGTCATTCACCTTGCCCTTTTCGAATGTTTGCATGCAGCGTCCGACCCATTGCACGTTCATCTCGGTGCCCACATTGACCTTTTCAATGCCGCCTGCCACTGCTCGTCGCATGTCCTCATCGCTGACTCCGGTACCGCCGTGCAGGACCAGTGGGGTACGGGTGGCCGCGGTGATTTCCGCCAGCCGCTGATGCTGGATATGTGCCTTGCCGGTGTACATGCCGTGAACGGTGCCGACCGAGACGGCCAACATGTCGACCCCGGTTTCATCGACAAAGCGTTTGGCGTCTTCCACCGTGGTAAAGGTGATGTCTTCTTCCGCCACCGCTTTGCCGTCCTCCGAGCCGCCGATAGCGCCCAATTCGGCCTCAACCGAAACGTTGCGCTGGCGTGCAATGTCGATCACCTTGCGGGTATTGGCGATGTTTTCGTCCATTTCCAGGTGAGAACCGTCGTACATCACCGAACTGAAACCGGCGTCGATCGCGGTCACGATGGAGGCGATATCCGAGCAGTGATCCAGATGCAGGCAGGTGGGCACATCTTCACTCTCTGCCAGTGAGCGTACCGAATCAACCAGCAGTTTGTAGCCCAGATACTCGGCGGTGCCGGTTGAAATCTGGATCATCAGCGGGCTGTGGGTGTCCCTGGCCGCTTTGAAAAAGGCCGGCAGCATCTCCAGACAGTGGAGGTTGAATGAACCTATTGCCTTGAAATCACGGGCTTTGGCTACGGACAACAGCTCGTTGAAGTTATAGAGTTTCATGGACTTTTTCCTCATGGTGCTTGGTTGATTTACCGTTAACAAACCACGCAATCAGCGTGACGAAGATGATGAACAGAGCGATGAACAGCCAGTTACCCTGGAAGGCATGCCCCATCACCAGGCCGCTACTGATGACGTCGGAGTCGCTGAAGGTCACGCCGACAAAGCCGTAGCTTTCCAGCATTGGCACCAGAATGGCGGGCAGGAAGGTGATAAACAGGCCGTGGACCACGCCGCCGATCATGGCGCCGCGTCGGCCGCCAAGCGCATTGCCGAAGATGCCAGCGGTGCCCCCGGCGAAGAAGTTGGTCAGCAGGCCGGGCAGGATCATCGCCAGCCCGAACATCGGGAAAACGATCATGCCGATGATGGAACCCAGGGTGGTAGCCAGGAAGCCAACGATCACCGCGTTAGGGGCGTAGGGGAAGAGTACCGGGCAGTCCAGTGCCGGTTTGGCGTCCGGTACGATGCGCATGGCGATGCCGCGAAAGGCCGGGACCAACTCATTGAGCAGCAGACGCACGCCGCTGTAGAGGATAAATACCCCGGCAACAAACTGGATGGCCTGCATAAAGGAGTACATCAGATAATTCATGCCGCCGGCATACTGGGCGATGTACTGCGGGCCGGCGGCCAGTGCGGGGATCAGATACATCGGGATCATCACCACCGCCATCGACAGGTAGGTGTCCTGCAGGAACTTGAAGTTGTCGGGCAGCTCCAGATCTTCGGTTGAGCGGGATCCTTTACCGACCACTTTGGCGACCGCCGCCTGCACCAGATAGCCGATGGTGCAGAAATGCCCCAAAGCGACATCATCCGAACCGGTAATCTTGCGCACCACCGGCTGTGCCAAGGCCGGCATTAGCACCGCCATTACGCCGCCAAATATGCCGCCGGTCAGGATCAGCGGCAGGCCGGTTAGCCCCGCTTTATAGCCGATCACCGCCCCTATGGTGGCCATCCACAGCAAGGCTTGCCCGGTCAGGAAGATGTATTTGAACGGGGTGATACGCGCAATAATGATATTCACCGCGAATATCACCATCAGCGTCATCGCCACTTCCGAGCCGAGTTCGCGGTTGGCCAGGCCGGCAATGGCGGCGACGTCGGTGATGTAGCCGGTCATGCCGAAGCCGTGGGTGAAGATGCTGTTCAAATAGGTCAGGGCACCGACAATAATGTTGATACCCGCCATCATGATCAGAAAGCCCAACAGGGTTTTAAAGGTGCCCTCGGCCACTTTTCCGGTGGATTTTTTCTGCAGTATCAGCCCCAGCATGGCAATAAAGGCGATCAGGATCGAAGCCTGACCGAGCAGGTCCTTGACGATAAAGTCAATCAGGCTATTCATGGTGGGCTTCCTTCATATCGCGCTCTTTCAAAAAGGCCACAATCTTTTGCTCAATTTCCGCCTTATCGGTGAGCCGGTGGAGAATAATCACCCGTTTCTTTTCTTCTTCGCTGGCGTCGGCATTTAAAATGTCGGCGAAGGTTTTTTGGGTCAGAATAATGTCTGATTTAAAGGCGCTGGCCTCAGAGATAGTGGTGTGATCAATATCTGCCTCAATCTCTAATTTTTTCAGCACCGCTCTTGCGCTCATTTCGATGGCAAAGCTGGAGCCGAGGCCACAGCCACATACGCACAGTATTTTAAGCATGAGTCTCTCCTCAGATTATATTTAATTGCCTGGCGAGTTTATAATGGTGTCCTTCGGTATCAACCAAACGTTTTTGCATGCTGATTAAATCAATAGGGATGGGTTGGTTAGCGGAATTAATAATGACCGCCTTGTTTTTCATGCCGGAGTGAATACAGCGAACCACTTCGCTGGCCATAATAGTGCCCTGATAAATCTCTTCACAGGTGGGATCGCCATTGCGCAGGCCATACCCCATAATGGTTTTACGGATGCGCACACCAATTTTTGGCTCGAGCTGTTTAATCATGGTGTCGATGGCACCCTGAAAACCCGGTGAATATTCTTTGGTATAGCCTTCTGAACATAAAATAATAACGCTATTTTGTTGTTCCAGTCGCTGGCTTATTTTATCTGCCAGTTGGCTTAAGGCATATTGGCATTCCGGGATCAGGGCAAAGTCCGCATTGGATTTTATCGCCGCCTGCAGCGTCAGTTCCCCGCAGTAACCGCCAAGCAGTTCAATCATAAACACCCGTCCGGGCAGGGCACGCCCGGTGTTACGCAGTTTGGAAACCTCTTTGATCACCTGTTCGCAGGCGGTGGAAAAACCAATGCTGTAAAGGCTGCCAAAAACATCATTGTCGATGGTCATGCCTACGCCAAAACAGTTAACGCCAAATTCACTGAGGGTATTTAAAAACTGCAGCGAACCGTCGCCACCGGCCATAATAAGCACGTCAATGTGCAAAGCCTTAAGCTGTTTGCTGATGGTTTCATATTCACTGGCGACCAGTTTTCTGGCCGTGCGGCCGGAAGACATGATTGGCATTGGTGAAATAGCATAATCAACCAGGTCACGATGACTGATAGCTTGATGATGATTGGCCAATAATCCGGGTATTCCGCCGTTAAACAGAATGATATCTGCCTGCGTCAGTCTCGCGACCTGGAATATAAAGTTATTGATACCGGTGACGTCGCCGCCGCTTATTACCACACCGATTTTCATATGCCTGCTCCCAATCTGTTCCGTGGAGCTCATTGTCATTTTTGGCATCGCTAAAATTTGCAGGCGATATCACAAAACAATCACAAATATTTTCGTGAATGACCTTGACATGCTGACGGCGGGTGATGTTTTTGAGAGGAGGATCTCGTTTTTATTTGGGAGCTATAACCGGGGTTTAAACACTATTTATTAATAATCATCACGTTACATTTGAGTTGTTATGAAATTATTTGCCAAGGGGAAAGTGACTCGCCAGGAGAAAATAAGTTTAATGAAGTGTGATTGTTCTCGCATTTTTATCCGACGTGCGGAGATTAACCGTAATAAATACGCGGAAGTTTTAATAGCCACGTATTTATTAGGTCATTTAATTGCGCAGGCCACTCAGGCTTTGATTACCGTCAACCCGGCCTGTTCCAGCGGGGCAATCAGCGTGGCGTCGGTCGAGCGTTCGATAATAATGCTCTGTGCCAGGCTGAGATCGCCAATCGCATACTGCGAGGCGGCATTCAGCTTGGCGGCAGAGGCCAACACTACGGTTTCGGCTGCGCGCGCTGCCAGAGCGCGTTTGATATAGGCCTCTTCGAGATCGCCGGTGCTCAGGCCGGCGGTCGGGTGTACGCCGGTCACGCCCATAAAGTAGAGATCGGCGCGAATGTGCGACATCGCCTCAACCGCCGCCGCGCCCACGCTGACAATCGAATGTTTGTACAACCGCCCACCAATCAGGATCACCTCAACTTTGGGGTGATCAACCAGGCCGACCGCCACGCTGGGGCTGTGGGTGACGATGGTGGCTTCCAGCGTGGGTGGCAGGTGTTTCACCAACTCGGCGGAGGTGGTACCGCCATCAATAATCACCACCTGGCCGGGGGCGATCATGGCCGCCGCGGCTTTGGCAATCGCCCGCTTGGCGGTGGATTCCTGGCCGTTTCTCTCGGCAAAGGTGGCAATCGCCGGGGAGACCGGCAGCGCACCGCCGTGTACCCGTTGCAACAGTCCTTCGCTGTCTAGCTCACGCAAGTCACGCCGCAGAGTATCCTCGGATAACCCGAACATCTCACTGAGCTGTTTGGCCACAACCTGTCCGTCCTCGGCCAGTTTTTCCAGAATGATTTTTTTACGTTGGCTGGTGAGCATGGTGTTTTCCCGTTAAATTTTCCCTGCACGAAATACCTTGATCATACACGAAACTGCACGATAGTATCAATTTCCTTTCCTGACCCTGGAGTTGATCAACATGATAACCACCAAAGAACGGGTTCGCATTGTCGAAACCCGGGTGTTGTCCGATGACTGGTATCTGCTGAAAAAAACCACCTTTGATTTTTTACGCCGCGATGGTGTATGGCAGCGACAAAGTCGCGAAACCTACGATCGCGGTGACGGCGCGACCATTTTGCTGTTTAACCGGCAGGCGCAGACGGTAGTGCTGACGCGTCAGTTTCGCTTCCCGGTGTTCGTCAACGGCCACGACGGCATGCTGATCGAGGCTGCCGCCGGTCTGTTGGACAACGCTTCGCCGGAGGAACGTATTCGCGCCGAGGCGCAGGAAGAAACCGGCTATATCGTGCAGAACGTGCAAAAGGTATTTGAGGCCTATATGAGCCCCGGTTCAGTCACCGAGAAGTTGCATTTCTTTGTCGGTGAATACCATGCCGCCGACCGGGTCAGTGATGGTGGCGGGGTGGAAGCGGAAGGCGAAGACCTGGAGGTGATTGAACTGCCACTGACAGAGGCCTTGAGCGCTATTGCGCAGGGGACCATCGTCGATGCCAAAACCATCATGCTGTTGCAGTTTGTCGCCCTGAATCACACCCTGAGGAATGTGTTATGAAAGCTCAACTGATTTTGATTGCCGGCCCTTATCGGAGCGGTACCGATGGCGACGCGCAGCGGATTGCTGCTAATTTACAGCGGTTGGAGCAGGCGGCGCTGGAGGTCTATCAGCGCGGTCATGTCCCGGTAATTGGCGAATGGCTGGCGTTACCGCTGGCGGCGGCGGCCGGTTCAACTCAACATGGCGACGCCATTTGCGAGGAGTATCTCTACCCGGTGGCTCATCGGCTGATTGCTCAGTGCCAGGCGGTCTATCGTATTGAGGGGGCGTCGGCGGGGGCAGATAATGACGTGCGGCTGGCCAATGAGCGAGGATTAGGCGTTTATTACCGTCTGGACGATATTCCGCAGGTGGCGTTGTAAGCATCTGGAAAGGCAGGCTTTCGCCTGCCTCTGTGGATTAAACCTCGTCCAACACAAATTTCAGTCCGTTAATCAGCTTATCCATACCGGCCTCTACCTTGCTGCGCGGACAACCGACGTTCAGCCGCAAGAAGCCACGGCCTTCTTCGCCGTAGGTGAAACCCGGCATAATGGCGACCTTCTCACGCTCGATAAGCACCTGCTGTAACTGTTGGTCGTCAATGCCCAACGGGCGCAGATCGATCCAGGCCAGATAGGTCGATTGCGGCGGTTGCCAGGCCAATTGCGGGAACGCCTGCTGGAGCCTTTCGGCGACGTAGGTCAGGTTGTCCTGCAGGTAATCGCGCAGCGCGTCCAGCCAGGGTTCACCGTGGCGATAAGCGGCAATATGCGCCACTACCGCCAACACCGCCGGGGAAGACAGCCCGTCGCGGGCCTTGAGCTGCTGGTTGTAGGCGTCGCGCGTGGCATCATCGCTGATAAAGCCGTAGGCCCCGGTCAGCGCCGGGATATTGAAGGTTTTGGATCCGGAGGTCAGCAGTGCCCAGGGCGTGCTGGCAACCTGACTCCACGGCGTATGGCGTTGCTCGCCCCACACCATATCCATATGGATCTCATCGCTGATCACCAGCACATCGTGGCGTTCGCACAGCTCGGCCATTTGCTGCAGTTCCTCGGTACGCCATACCTTGCCGGTCGGGTTATGCGGGCTGCACAGCAACAGAATTTTGGTTTGCGGCCGTGCCAGCAACGCCTCCAGGTGGGCCATATCACACTGCCAGTCGTTGCCGTCTTTGTGCAACGGGCAGGCCAGCAGTTGGCGCTGATTACCGAGGATCACCTTATAAAACGCGTCATAGGCCGGGGTGTGGGTGACGACGTATTCCCCCGGTGCCGACCACAGGCGGATTAACTGCGCCACCATGTAGATCACCGACGGGCCATACACCGCCATCTGGGTGTCGATGGGCGTATTGAAGCGCTGCTGATACCAGTGGCGCACCGCGCCGAGGAAATCTTCATGCTGCCAGCGACTGTAGCCCAGCACGCCATGCTGCAGGCGCTGTTGCAGCGCCTCGAGAATGCAGGGGGCGGTGGCGAAATCCATATCGGAGATGGTGAACGGCAGCAGGTCAGCGCTGCCAAAGCGGTCAGCGATATAATCCCATTGCGTGCACCAGGTACCGTGGCGATCGACCGGGGTGGAAAAATCAAACATTTGACGCTCCCTGCAGGGCCGCAGCAGGAGGCGCTGCCGCTATCAGTGAGTCTAATTCATCTTTCACCGATTGCACCTGCGGGCCGATCACCACCTGCAGATTGTGCTCGTTGAGGTGTACCACGCCGATGGCGCGATTGGCCTTCAGCGCGGCGTCATCCACCTTGCTCATGTCGTCGACCGACAGGCGCAGACGGGTAATGCAGTTATCCAGCGAAACAATATTCTCACTGCCGCCCAGCGCCGCCAAAATGGCCGGTACGTTATAGCCGGATTTGCCGACCGGGCCTGCGGATGCGCTCTGGCTGGCGGTGGTTTCGCTCTCACGGCCCGGCGTTTTGATATTAAAGCGCTGAATGGAGAAACGGAAAATGGTGTAGTAAGCGGCGAACCAAATGGCCGCGACGACGGGCACCAGATACCACTTGGTGGCGGTGCCATGCAGAATGCCGAACACCACGAAGTCGATGATATTACCGTCGGTATTGCCGATGGTCACGCCCAGCAGCGCCATCACGGTGAAGCCCAGCCCGGTCAGGACGGCGTGAATGAGGTAGAGGAAAGGCGCGACAAACAGGAACAGGAACTCGATCGGTTCGGTGGTGCCACCGACCACGCAGGCCACTACGCCGGAGATCAGCAGGCCCTTAATCTTATGGCGGTTTTCCGGCTTGGCGCAGTGGTACATCGCCAGCGCCGCCCCAGGCAGACCGCCGAGGAAGGCCGGCATCTTGCCCTGGGACAGGAAGCGGGTGGCGCTTTCAGCAAAGCCGGTGGTGGTCGGGCAAGACAGTTGCGCCTGGAAAATGGTCAGCGCGCCGCTCACGCTATGGCCGCAGACGTCCAGCGTGCCGCCCGCTTCGGTAAAGCGGATCAGCGCCACCAGAATATGTTGCAGGCCGAACGGTAACAGCAGACGTTCACCGGTGCCAAACAGCATCGGGCCAAAGGCACCGGCGCTGTTGATCACCCAGCCCAGACCGGTAATGCCGGCGGCGAACCACGGCCAGATCAGTGGGATCACTAGCCCGCACAGACCCAGTACCAGGGTAGTGACGATCGGCACAAAACGGGTGCCGCCGAAAAATGCCAGCGCATCCGGCAGGCGAATGTTGTGGAAACGCTCATGCAATTGATAAACGATAATCCCGACGATCACCGCACCCAGAATGCCGGTATCAATCGACTGGATCCCGAGAATGTTTTGGATGTTGTTGGCTTTCAGTACCAGCGGATCGGTAGTGGGCAAAATACCGGTGGTGGTCAGATAGAAGTTGGTGGCCAGATTCAGCACCGCGAAGCCGACAAAGCCGGAGAACGCGGCGACCCCTTTGTTTTCACGCGCCATACCCAACGGAATGGCGATGGCGAACATCACTGGCAGGAAGCTAAAGGCAAAGGAGCCGATTTTGCTCATCCAGGTGAACAGCAACTGGAAGGCAGGGTGGCCGATAAACGGCAGCAGGGTAATGACATCGCGGCTGCTTAGCGAACTGCCGATGCCCAGCATGATGCCGCAGAACGACAGCAAGGCGACGGGCAGCATGAATGTTTTGCCCAGGCTCTGGAAAAACTCCCAGAGCGTGATTTTTTGTTTTTTAGGTGCTGGCATAACCGGCGGCTCCTGGCGAAAAAACGTGCGAAAGTGGTGTGTACCCCTGTTAGGTAAAAATAAGATAAAACGTTTTACCTAGCAAAAATGCGCCGCTAATCACAATTCCGGCGTGCACTTTACGGCGACAATGGCAAGACCAGTAAAACGTTTTACTGACCAAACAGATTCGGTATACCATTTGCCTTACCAGGCAGAATGCCCAGGATCGGGCTTGCAGAGGTCATGACCATCAAAAAGATCACCATCACCGATGTCGCACAGCAGGCCGGCGTCTCGGTCACTACCGTTTCGCTGGTGCTGAGCGGCAAAGGGCGTATCTCGCCCACCACCGTGGCGCGGGTGAACCAGGCGATTGAGCGCTTGGGCTACGTGCGCAACCGTCAGGCGGCGACGCTACGTGGTGGCGAGTCGGGGGTGATTGGGCTGATCCTGCGTGATATCTGCGAGCCGTTTTATGCGGAAATGACCGCGGGCCTGAGCGAGGTGCTGGAGGCGCACGGCAAAGTGCTGTTTCTGACTCAAAGCGGTCGCGACGGCAAGGGGCTGATGCGCTGTTTTGATACTTTGCTCGAGCACGGCATTGACGGCATGGTGCTGGCGGGCGGCGTACGCTCGGCCGAGGGTCTGAAGGAAAAGGCTGCGGAGCAGGGCGTGCCGCTGGTGTGCGCTGCGCGCTCTAATGGGCTGGAAGGGGTCGACGTGGTGCGGCCGGACAACATGCAGGCGGCTAAAATGGCCACCGAATTTCTGATCAAACGCGGTCACAGCCAAATTGCCTATCTGGGTGGGCAAAGCAGTTCGTTAACCCGCGCAGAACGGTTGGGGGGCTTTTGTGCCACGCTGGTGCAATATGGCCTGCCATTCCGCTCCGACTGGATTGTCGAATGTGACTGCCATCAACGGGCCGCGGCGGAGGCGGCGGAAAACCTGCTACGGCAACATCCCAATATCAGCGCGCTGGTTTGCCACAAGGCGTCGGTGGCATTGGGCGCCTATTTTGGCATTGTGCGTAGTGGGCGCAGCATCGGTTCTGAGGGGGTGGATACCTATTACGGCCAGCAGGTGGCGCTGATTGGTTTTGGCGACGTGCCTGAGGCCGAACTGACCGAACCGCCGCTGACGCTGGTCTCCAGTTCCGCGCGGGAAGTGGGGCGCAGCGCCGCCTCACGCTTGCTGCAACGGATTGCCGACGCCGACTTAGCGCCGCAAAACGTGATCCTGCCGCCCTTGTTGATCAAGCGCGGCTCGGCCTGACCTCATTGTTGTTCATCCGTGACCTGTTGCTGGATCCAACTGACAAACACTTTCATTGCCGGGGTCATATCGCGTGATTTCAGGTGGGTCAGCCAGTAGCTGCCGAGATCCGCTTCGGCGCTGAAAGGGCGCTGTAACAGACCTTCACGCAGCTCCCGAGCAAACATGCGTGCCGGGGCCAGCGCTACACCACCGCTGTGGATCGCCCCTTCCACCATCAGCCGGGAAGAGTCGAACACCGGGCCGTTAATCCGCCACGGCGTGACTTGTGCGGCGGTAAACCAGCGTTCCCATTCGTCCTTGCGGTAGCTGCGCATCAGCCGCTCGTGTTGCAAATCCTGCGGACTGTGGAGGCGGGCGGCAACCTCCGGCGGGCACAGCACCGTCAGCGGGGCATCAAACAATTTGAGGTTGTGGGTTGCCGGCCAGCGGCCTTCGCCAAAACGGATAGCGAAGTCCATTCCGTCGGCGGACAAATTAACCAGGTTATTGTTGGTTAACACCCGCAGGTCGATAAACGGATGTGACTCTCTGAACGCCGACAGACGGGGCATCAGCCAGCCGACGGCAAAGGTACCGACCACGGCTACCGTCAGCACCTCATGGAAATGCCCGCCTTCAAACTGTTGCAACACCGATTCAATACGGCCGAAAGCGTCGGTCAATATCGGCAACAGCGCCTGTCCTTCTTCGGTCAAATCCAATCCACGCGGCAGACGGCGGAACAGCTGAATACCCAGTTGCTGTTCCAGCATACGCACCTGCTGGCTGACGGCAGCCTGGGTGACGCTCAGTTCCAGCCCGGCGCGGGTAAAGTTCAGGTGACGGGCGGAGGATTCAAACGCCCGCAGGGCATTGAGGGGAAGTCGGTTACGCATAAAGTTAGCCATAAGTTTTTCTTTATGCTGGCTGAAATTCTTATCGCTTGTCAACCCAGGGATAAACCCTGATATTTAGCCTGCTGGTGCGGAATTAACGCAGTCAGAAAAGGAATAACACCATCATCCAAGGATATCTTCGCGTCGAAAGGCAATAAAATCTTTTGCCATCGGCCGATACCCTGCAACTCAAGAGCTTTCACATGACCAAAATAAATCGCCTGGCGGCCGCGTTGTTGGCCGCAATGATCCTGCCGGCAGGCCATGCTGCCGACAAAGCCGAGATTGACGCCATTATTCAGCCGCTAATGCAAAAGTATGGCGTGCCGGGCATGGCCATCGCCGTGTCGGTGGACGGGAAACAGCAGTTTTATGATTATGGTGTGGCGTCCAAACAGACCGGCAAGCCGATCACCAACCAGACCCTGTTTGAAGTGGGCTCATTGAGCAAAACCTTCACCGCCACGCTGGCGGCCTATGCGCAAAATGAGGGCAAACTGTCGTTCGCCGAACCGGCCAGCCATTACCTGCCTGAGCTGCGTGGCAGCGCCTTTGACCGTGTCAGCCTGCTGAACCTGGCGACACACACCTCCGGCTTGCCGCTGTTTGTCCCGGACGAAGTGACCAATGACGCGCAATTGATGGCGTATTACAAAAACTGGCAGCCACCACATGCCGTGGGGAGTTATCGGGTTTATTCCAACCTGGGTATTGGCATGCTGGGGATGATCACCGCCAAAAGCCTGAACCAGCCCTTTGCGCAGGCGATGGAAAAACAGCTGCTGCCGGCTTTGGGCATGAACCACAGCTACGTTAATGTTCCGGCTGCGCAGATGGATAATTACGCGCAGGGCTACAACAAGAAAGACCAACCGGTGCGAGTCACCCCCGGCCCGTTGGACGCAGAATCCTACGGCATCAAATCCAATGCCGAGGATCTGATCCGTTACCTTGAAGCCAACATGCAGGTGGCCAAGGTGGGGGATAAGTGGCGCAAGGCACTGGCAGCTACCCATACCGGTTATTACCGGGCCGGGGTGTTCACCCAGGATCTGATGTGGGAAAGCTACGCTTATCCGGAAAAGTTGACGACGCTGACGGAAGGCAACAACGCCGGGATGATCATGAACGGCACTCCGGCTACCGCGATAACGCCGCCGAAGCAGGATCAGGGCGCGGCCTGGTACAATAAAACCGGATCGACCGGTGGCTTCTCCACCTACGCGGTGTTCATCCCATCGAAGAAAATTGCCGTGGTGATGCTGGCCAACAAATGGTTCCCGAACGACGATCGGGTTGCGGCCACCTACCAGTTGATACAGGCGCTGGATAAACGTTAATTAATGACCTCTCAGGACGCTGTAATGGCGTTCTGAGACGATGACTGTTGCGCCCGCTTTTCCCGCATAAAATCAACAAATACCCGCAGCTTGAGCGGCATATGCCGACTGGCCGGAAAGTAGATGAAAAACCCGGGGAAGTCGCTGCCATAATCGGCCAGTATTTCCACCAGTTGTCCACTGTTTAGTTCGCGTTGCACCGTGCCGCTAAAGCGCTGGGTAATGCCTAATCCCGCCAACGCGGCGTCTTTAATCAGGCGATCTTCATTAAATATCTGGCTGCCGCTGAACTCCAGCATTAATAGCTCTTCATCCTGCCTGAAATACCATGGCTCAAACTTACCGCTGACGGGGAAACGGTAGCGCAGGCAGTTGTGCTCGTACAGTGCCTGCGGCGTCAGTGGTGTGCCGTACTTTGCCAGATAGCCGGGCGTGGCGATAATCATCCGCCGTTGGCCGTTGTCGATCGGCACAGCAATCATGTCTTTTGGCAACATGGCGTGCATACGGATACCTGCATCGAAACTGTCCAACACCAAATCGGAAAAGTGGTCGTCGGTAAACAGTTCAAGCTGCACCTCGGGGTAAAGCGCCTGAAACTCCGCCAGATGAGGCATCACCAACAGCGAGGCGGCCAACTGCGGCAGGGTAATGCGCAGCAGGCCGGAAGGGTGACCGTGCAGGGCGCGAACGTCGTCTGCGGCCCCCTCTATTTGGCCCATCGCCGGCGCCACCCGTTGGTAAAAAAGGCGGCCCTCATCGCTTAGCCGCACCGACCGACTGGTGCGGTTGAACAGCCGTACGCCAAGCCGGGTTTCCAACGCCTGAATGTTTTGCGACACCGCGGGTGGGGTGACGCCCAACTGACTGGCCGCCTGGGTAAAGCTGCCCAGCCGGGCAACGGCTTCGAAAAACGGCAGTAACTGCAACAGTGAACTCATCTATCAGTAATCTCTGCTTAATGATTCATTAAGTAATTGGGTGTTTAAATTTATAATAATCGTTTTAGACTGATTTTATTATCCCTTAGAGAGCAACAAAACATGTCGGAACTGAATCAGTCATTAATAAAAAGAGTACAGGCGGTTAGCCAGAAAGCGATAGCCGAACAGCGCATCGTCGGCAGCGTGGTGCTGGTGGCGCAGCACGGCAAGGTCATTTACGCCGAGGCCAGCGGTTACGCCGACCGAGAACAACAGAAGTTGATGCGTCGTGAAACACAGTTCCGACTGTCGTCAGTGTCCAAGCCCTATATCACACTGGCGGCGATGCGCATGGTCGAACAGCACAAGCTGGGGCTGGATGACGCGGTCAGCCGCTGGCTGCCCTGGTTCACTCCGTCGTTGGCCGATGGCCGTCAGCCAGAAATTAAAATCCGCCATTTGCTCAGCCACAGCGCCGGGCTGGGCTATCGATTTAATCAGCCCGTTGATGGGCCGTACCAGCGGTTGGGTATTCAAGATGGACTGGCGTTGTCGTCGCTGACGCTGGAGCAGAATTTACGTCTGTTGGCGCAGGCAGATCTGTTGGCGGAACCCGGCAGCGAATTTCATTATTCTCTGGCGATCGACGTGCTGGGAGCGGTGCTGGAGCAGGTGGCGGGCAAGCCGTTGCCGCAGGTGTTCGAACACTGGGTCGCGCAGCCGTTGGGATTGGGCAATACCGGTTTCTACACCAGTGACGCCGACAACCTGGCGACCGCGTATCACGATACCGCCACCAGGCCGGAACCTTTACTGGATGGCATGCTGCTGACACTGCCGGAGGAGTTCGGCTTTGATATCGAAATGTCGCCGTCACGAGCGCTTGATCCGTCGGCTTTTGCCTCTGGTGGGGCGGGTATGGTCGGTGATGCTGACGACGTGCTGCGCATGGTGGAGACGTTACGCAGCGGCGGTGAGGGCATTTTACAGCCGGCCAGCGTGGAGCTGATGCGCCAGCCGCATGTCGGGGCCGAGGCTGAGGTTCAGGGGCCAGGCTGGGGCTTTGGTTTTGGTGGGGCGGTGCTGGTGGATGCTCAGTTGGCGGCGACGCCACAGCACAACGGCACCCTGCAGTGGAGTGGCGTCTATGGACACAGTTGGTTTTACGATCCGCAGGCGGCATTGAGCGTGGTGGCGCTGACCAACACGGCGTTTGAAGGCATGAGCGGGATGTATCCTCAGCAGATACGCGATGCGGTGTACGGCGATTAAGGATAAAACAGGGGCCCGAGCAAGCGGGCCCCGAGGGGAAAGATTACTGGGCGGGTGCCGGAGCAGGGACTGCGTCCGGAGCCGGAGTTTCGACCGGGCCAGGTGCACCCAACAGGCCAAAGGTGCCGATAAACTCTTGCAGCGACATTTTGTTGCCGTTCAGATCAACCTGGTTGTCGGCGTAATGGAAGCTGCTGCCGATCACCCCGTCTTTCAGCGTGGTCAATTTGAACATCTGCCCCATGGCCGCCAGACCCTGCACCTGTTGCTGCGCCAGTTTCTGCGCCTCTTCGGCGCTATAGCCTTGCAGTAACGCGGTTTGCGAAGTGGTTTCGGTCGCCATCGCCACTGGAATGCTCAGATTAGCGTCCAGTTTTTTCACTGAACGGGCAATCAGCTGATCCGGTGATTCTGCCGGGGAACCGGCTTGCGCAGGATCGGTCAGGTCCAGATTCAGGGTAAAGGTACTTTCGCCCTTGCTGTTTTTCCAGCTTAGTGGAGCAATGCTGATGCTTGGGTTACCCTTCAACAGCAGTGGCAGGTTCTGCAGCAGGATATCGGTGGTTTGTTGCTGATAGGCAACCGGATCCATGGTCTGCGCCTGTTGCAGCATCTGCATGGCCTGCTGGTTGTAACGGTCGGCAAACTCTTTCAGCGATTTGGCATCCAGTTTGTCGATTTTCAGCGACAGCTTGCCGGAGCCGAAGTCGCTGTTCTGGA
>RCUM01000455.1_pt1 | contig 24439 bp, 25 predicted proteins | sample 2166141 | NCBI WGS metagenome assembly RCUM01 (sample SAMN09932756, study PRJNA488358) | compost metagenome | isolation source: compost soil in crotonic acid-enriched | place: Germany: Experimental Botanical Garden
GCGCCCATACGCCGACGACATTCTGATCAACGGAGCAAGGTATGGACTTCCACCATTTGCAGTATTGGCAACACCGGGCGCAGGCCCTGAAAATTGAGAACCGACTGTTTATCAATGGCCGCTATCAGCAGGCCGCCGAAGGCCAAACCTTTGCCGTGGAGGATCCTGCCGGGCAACGTGAGTTGACCCAGGTTGCCCGGGGCACCAGCGTCGATATCGATCTGGCGGTCAGGGCAGCGCGTGAAGTATTTGAGCGCGGTGACTGGTCCAGGGCGGCTCCGGCACAGCGCAAAACCACTTTGTTGCAGTTGGCGAACCTGATGGAACAGCATCAGGAGGAACTGGCGCTGCTGGAAACGCTGGATACCGGCAAACCGATCCGCCACAGCCTGCGCGATGACGTACCGGGCGCCATCCGCTGCCTGCGCTGGTATGCCGAAGCGGTCGACAAGGTTTATGGCGAAATCGCCCCCACCGGCGGTGATGCGCTGGCGTTGATTGAACGCGAGCCTATCGGCGTGGTCGGCGCCATCGTGCCGTGGAACTTTCCGCTGTTATTAGCCTGCTGGAAACTCGGCCCGGCGCTGGCCACCGGCAACAGCGTGATCCTTAAACCCTCTGAAAAATCCCCGTTGACCGCCATCTATCTGGGCAAGCTGGCCCAACTGGCCGGATTGCCGGACGGTGTGCTGAATATTGTTCCAGGCTACGGCCACGATGCCGGCAAGGCATTGGCGCTGCACAACAACGTCGATGCCCTGACCTTCACCGGATCCACCCAGGTCGCCAAACAACTGATGATTTACGCCGGCCAATCCAATATGAAACGAGTCTGGCTGGAGGCCGGCGGCAAAAGCGCCAATATCATCTTTGCCGACTGCCCGGATCTGGACAAGGCCGCGCAGAGTGCCGCCGCCGGCATCTTCTATAATCAGGGACAGGTGTGTATTGCCGGCACCCGGCTGTTGGTGGAAGAAAGTATTCAGCAAGAGTTCTTACAGGCGCTACGACGACATGCGGCAGCCTTCACCCCAGGCGATCCTCTCGATCCGGCGACGGTGATGGGCACGCTGATCGATCAGGGCCACTGCGAGAAAGTGGCCGACTACATCGAACAGGGCCTGAGCCAGGGTGCCGACCTGTTCCTCGACGGCCGCGAACACCCACAGAGCGGCCATGTCGGCTACCTCGGCCCGACCATTCTTACCCAGGTGGATAACACCATGAGCGTGGCGCGTGACGAAATTTTTGGCCCGGTATTGGCCGTCACCAGTTTTAGCGGTGAACAGCAGGCCATGCAGTTGGCCAACGACAGCGACTACGGTCTGGGCGCCGCCATCTGGACGCGTGACCTGTCCCGCGCCCACCGACTGGCACGCCAGTTAAAAGCCGGTACGGTGTTCGTCAATAACTACAATGACGGCGATATGACGGTCCCCTTCGGCGGCTACAAGCAAAGCGGCAACGGTCGCGACAAATCGCTGCACGCGCTGGAAAAATTCACCGAACTGAAAACCACCTGGATTTCGCTGGAATAAGGGCAAATATCATGACTGAACATGTAAAAAGCTATTATGCGGCCTCGGCCAACAGCCACGCGCCCTACCCGCAGCTGAATGACTCTATTGAATGCGACGTCTGCATCGTCGGCGGTGGCTATACCGGTCTGTCTTCCGCACTGTTTTTGGTAGAAGCCGGCTATAACGTGGTGGTGCTGGAATCGGCGCGCATCGGTTTCGGCGCCAGCGGCCGTAACGGCGGCCAACTGGTCAACTCTTACAGCCGCGATATTGACGTGATTGAACAACGCTATGGGGCAGAAAGCGCCCGCGTTCTCGGCAGTATGATGTTTGAGGGCGCAGAGATCATTCGCAGCCGTATCCAAAGGTACGCCATCGAATGTGACTATCGCCCCGGCGGCATCTTCGCCGCACTGAACAACCGGCAATACCATGCGTTGGTCGAGCAGAAACAGAACTGGGAACGCTACGGTAATACTCAACTTGAGCTGCTGGACGCCGGGCGTATCCGTCAAGAGGTCAATAGCGAGCGCTACGTCGGCGCGCTGCTGGATCATAGCGGTGGTCATATTCATCCATTGAATCTGGCACTCGGGGAAGCCGAAGCCATTCGCCTGCAGGGTGGGCGGATCTTCGAACAATCGGCCGTGACCAACATTCGCCACGGCGAACCGGCGATGGTCAGTACTGCTAATGGGCAGGTGAAGGCGCGTTATGTGATCGTGGCCGGTAACGCTTATCTGGGCGATAAGCTGGAGCCAAGACTGGCCAAATGCAGCATGCCGTGCGGCACGCAGGTGGTTGCCACCGAGCCGCTGGCACCGGAAGTGGCGCAGTCGCTGATCCCACAAAATTACTGCGTCGAGGACTGCAACTATCTGCTGGATTATTATCGTATAACCGGTGATAACCGCCTGCTGTACGGCGGTGGCGTGGTGTACGGTGCCCGCGATCCGGACGATATCGACAATCTGATCCGCCCGAAACTGCTGAAAACCTTCCCACAGTTGAAAGGGGTAAATATCGACTACCGCTGGACCGGCAATTTCCTGCTGACGCTGTCGCGTATGCCACAGTTCGGCCGACTGGAAAACAACGTCTATTACATGCAGGGCTACAGCGGCCACGGCGTGACCTGTACCCATCTGGCGGGTAAATTGATTGCCGAGTTAATGCAGGGCGATGCGGAACGCTTCGATGCCTTTGCCAAACTGCCGCACCTGCCGTTCTTCGGCGGCCGCAACCTGCAAATCCCGTTTACCGCCATCGGCGCGGCCTACTACACACTGCGCGATCGGATCGGGGTGTAAAGCACGCAGGCCCGGCGTTTAGCCTTGCCGGGCCTGATGATTAACGCTTAAACAATCTTCGGTTGGCCGTCTGAGGCGGTCGCCCCACCGTCAACCGGGATATTGGCACCGTTGATAAAGCTGGCGTCGTCACTGGCCAGGAATGCCATCACCGCAGCCACTTCTTCCGGCTCTGCCGCCCGGCCCAAAGCAATGCGTTCGTTGAATTTGTCGCGGATCTCCTGCGGCCAGCCGTTGGTCATATTGGTTTTTACCAGGCTCGGGCACACCGAGTTTACCCGCACGCCGTCACCACCGTGATCGAGCGCCATGGCACGCGTCAGGTTTACCACTGCCCCTTTGGCCGCACAGTAATATGCCGCACCCCAGTCGCCGCCCAGGCCAGAGACCGATGCGGTGTTAACGATGCAGCCTTTGGTTTTCAGCAGATACGGCATGGCAAACTTGGAACAGAACACCACGCCGTCAATATCGACCCCGGCGATGCGACGCCAGTCAGCTACGCTGGTTTCCAGCACGCTACCCGCAACGTGCACACCGGCATTGTTTAACAGCACGTCGATGCGGCCCAATTTCTCCGCGACTTCGTTCATCATTTTTTCAACCGCGACGTGGTCAGAAACGTCGATATGCACCGCCAGTGCCTTGCCTTTCGGCAGCGAGGCCGCCACTTTATCTACCGCTTCCTTTGCCCAGTCAGCCAGCACCACGGTTGCGCCCTCAGCGGAAAACCGGCGTGCTGCCGCTTCCCCCATCCCGTTGCCTGCCCCGGTGATGATGACCACTTTATTGTCGAAACGCATAAGAACTCCTCCATGTGAATGTGTTTTTATAAATCATACAAATACTGATTGAGTCCGAGGATAAAACTCGTGGGCGGAGAGGGACAGTCAAAACGTGCGGTTTACTAATCACAAAGAGGTATCTGGTGCAAATTCAATGCGCTAAGTCAGGCATTATCGGAATTAAGCCAAGTATTTGATAGGGTTAATAAAATTTATTTCAGTGACTATTCCCTCTGTGCATTATCACCTATCAATAAGTCCCGTACCGGCGCGATAACGCAGTTGGTGTGTACAAAAAGCCATCGCCGTCACCTGCCTTTATCGTTCCTTAAATAGAACGATGCATCCTGAGTTAACCCTCTAGCGGAATTTTCCCCTGCCCCTACACTGTTTCCAAACACTAAGATTACATCTTGGTTAGGCAGCATTAATTGTTTTCAACGTCCCGATTACAGAGGAATAAAAGATGAGCACTCCAGCAAACTTTAATGGCCAGCGTCCTGTTATTGATGCTAATGACGCGGTCATGTTGTTGATTGACCACCAGAGTGGCCTGTTTCAAACCGTCGGCGATATGCCAATGACGGAACTGCGCGCTCGCGCTGGTGCCCTGGCCAGTATCGCTACGCTTAGCAAGTTGCCGGTCATTACCACTGCATCAGTACCGCAAGGTCCGAATGGCCCTTTGATCCCTGAGATCCACCAAAATGCCCCGCATGCGCAATATGTGGCGCGCAAAGGTGAGATCAACGCCTGGGATAATCCGGATTTTGTTGCAGCCGTTAAAGCGACCGGCCGCAAAACCCTGATTATCGCCGGTACCATCACCAGTGTTTGCATGGCCTTCCCGTCGATCAGCGCCGTTGCCGAAGGCTATAAAGTCTTTGCCGTTATCGACGCCTCGGGTACCTATTCGAAAATGGCGCAGGAAATTACCCTGGCGCGTGTGGTGCAGGCAGGTGTGGTACCGATCGATACCGCCGGCGTGGCCTCTGAACTTCAGGGCAGCTGGAATCGCGAGGATGCACAACAATGGGCCGAGGTTTACACCAAAATCTTCCCTGCGTATCAACTGCTGATTGAAAGCTACGTTAAAGCCCAGGACGTAGTGAAAAATAACGAAGTGCTGGATTCCCAGCGCGACTAACGCTCCTGCTCTGGCTGGTCTGCTTCCCCCTGGGCCAGCCCTGTTCACCTGAGCAATATGCATAAAAAAACCCCGGCTTTCGGCCAGGGTCATCAATGTTTGTCGGTCACTTTCCCGACTGTCATGTTATGGCGTAAGCGTCCGTCCAACACTCCAACCTTACGCAGCCTAAGCACAACTTTTTCACAACAGCAAAATAGACTCAATCACGGCCGCTATTATTATTACGACGCCAATCTTTTTTGCTGTTGCCAATAACTATTGCTATTGGAATATTCTGAATATAAATATTTTAGATAAACTCCGGGTAATCCCGGAGTTTATTCAGGTAATTCTTTTATTTCTTAGCTGCTCCGGTTTATACCTTCTTCGCTATCGTAAGAAATAAAACACTACCTATAAATTATAAAACTACTACGTTGCCGGCAGAAGGACCCTTCTGACCGTTTTCGATAGTGAATTCAACGCGCTGACCTTCATCAAGCGTTTTGAAATCATTGCTCTGGATAGCGGAGAAGTGCACGAACACGTCTTTGCTGCCGTCTGCCGGGGAGATAAAGCCAAAACCTTTACCTGCATCAAACCATTTTACCAAACCAGTCATTTTAGTAGACATAGATATTTCCTTTATATTTTGAGACGCCATACGGCGATAGAGGTCTGTTTTTGTTGGAAACTTATTGGGCACTAGAGAAGGTAATTCGCGGGAGAAGAGGTATCTATGGGATATCACTAATACTGAGAACTGCTTTACTAAAACTGCTTTCATAAGGTCTGTACTACAAACCGATGACGCTATTTATACACGAGGTATTTATTTAAGCAAGAGTTATTTAAATTTAAGTCTCTTCCCCCACCTCCGCATTACGCCATTTATCTTCAATTTCTGTACCTGCGGCGTCAGCACAGGTTTTGTTATTGTGTTGATGCTTAATTGTAATAAAACCTTAACATAAACCTGACAAATCAATAAGTTCTCGACACCGGCATCGCCAAATTGCTAGGATCGCAATTGTGATCTATCGGATAATGACTTGTGTGATTGTGACAGGATAGTTATGAATTATAATAAAATAATGGCCAGTGCAGCCTTTATCGCAAGCCTGACAGGGTGTCAGCCAACCCCACCAAGCTTTGTGAAAAATGCTAACGCATTGCTTGAAAAGCAAATCTCCCAGATTGCAAACGACAAAGCTCACTGTCAATACACCAGTAATAGCGGTTTTTGGCTGTCCGCATGCTCGTTGTCTGGCTCTCACCCCACCCCGCTATTCGCGTTGTTGGAGCCGGAGGGTGTTATGCAAGCAAATGATAACCTGGCGATATTTGTGGTATCGATAAACGACGATGCTCGTCATTTTGCCAAGCAACCCGGCTTCACCATTCCGGTGACGGTACGGAAAATGCCGATAGATGCCGATAAAGTGATTAAATCCTTACCCTCCGCTGGCTTGTAAAGGCGCGACAAAAGCAGGAACGCCATTCACGCTTAGCCAATAACCGCAATGCCCAGCCGCTCCATCATCTGAAACACCTGGTAGCTGTCCAGCTTCACGCCCTGCAGATCGGTGCTGCGCAGATCCAGCTCACCCAATTCCGAGTTGGTCAAATCACAATGGGTAAAGTTGGCGGCACGCCAATCAAACGACGCAAACTCGCCACCGGAAAGATCCGAACCGCTAAAAGTCGCCCCCAGGATCTGTGCACTGTTCCAACGGTTTTCCCACAGCTCGCACTTCTCCAGTACCACTTTCGAAAAATTGGCGTAGCTCAGGTTGCTTTTGGTGATGTATGCGCTGCAAAACCAGGTGCGTGGGGTGATCATATTCATAAAGCTGGTGCCGCGAAAGTCTGCACCCTGTGCCCGGCACTCACGGATTTCGATACCTAACGCGCTGGCATTTCTGAAGTCTGCCATCGACAGGTCACAGTTTTTGAAGCTGGCATCCTTCAATAAGGCACGGCTGAAATTACCGCCCTGTTGGCTCTCGCGGTCATAAAACTGACAGTCGATAAATTCGGTCCCCGTCAGGTCGGTGCCCGAAAAATCGCAGTTGATAAAGCTGCCGTTTTCAATTTTTTCGCCGGTAAACCGGTTACGAGCAATCTTTTCACCATCCAACTTCAGCGTCATCACACCACACCTGTTTATTTATACAGTCAATGAGGCATTATAAGCAGATCTGCTGGCCAGTGAAAAACGTTTTGCCCGGTTTTTCCGCTGCACAGCACAAAAAACACAGCGAGAGGAAACTGGGGCTTAAACCTGCCGCACCTGAAGGCGATTCATGTTTACCCCGCCAGTCTGCGCCTGCAACACACCCTGTTCTATTAACGCGTACAGCCGGAAATTCAAAAAGGTGTCGCCCACCGAATAGGGAGTATTCACCATGGCGTTTCCCACCACCCTGGAGCCCTGGGTATACTCGCTCGTGCAATGTTCCAGCAGCAGCGGATCGTAGTAATCCAACGCTTTCCCCTGCACTTCTCCCTGGGTAAAAATCCTCACGGGTGCAGTGTCCGCCAACAACCGCCGCCAGTCTTCAATGAGCGCCGCTTTATCTTCTTGAGTCAATTCACGCCGACGGATCCACAGCGGCTCCAACATTTCAGCCGGACACCAGTTGGTGCTCATCCGCCCGGTGTGTTCTGTGACGTTAACCACAAAGACCTGCCGCTCGCCGATCAGCGGCAACAGCGCGCGCAACATCAGTTGCTCATCGGGGTTATCGCCAATCCACAGAGTCACCTGACCGGTGACGGCGGCTAGCTGTATTTTCAGGCTTTCCATCGCCGTCAGGCGCTGTGAAGAAGTGTCCCACTCCGGCGCGTAAACCGATTGGTGCAGATCGCGAAACCAGCAGGACCTCGCCTGCTGTCCCTGATCATCATCCAGCGCACACAGAGGTCCGAATGACAAGGTATCGGTGAAATCCAGAACGTTTTCTCCCGGGTAGGCCAACCGCACGCAACCCCCCGACAGTGCGATATGCACATCCTTCATCAATGCTCTCCTCCATCTGTTCCCTAAAATAATCCTGAAGGAATTCTGCCAACATTTCTGCGCCGTCACTAGATAAAAAATCCGAATTTGCCTGCCCGAATGACACAAAAAAACTGCACCTTACTCAGTTGGTATCCAACTTTTTGGGTGCAGTTCACTTGGGCGGTTCAGACTACTGACAAAGCCCGTTGTTAGGGAGAGCGTGCCGAAGGGGTCGTAGCGGCTTGCCCGCCGGAGCGCCCCTCGGTGCGCTAGGCCCGGGTATCTCGGATTCAAAGACAACTTTGTTATCACACTCAACCGCCCTCGGGCGGTTAATTATCGCTGGCGGAATTTATTTCAGCGCTTCCTGGATCGCATCAGCCATCGGGCCAATGTGCTTTTCAGCGGCCTTCAACTGAAAATCCACACCGTTGCCGTCGTTGGTATCAGACAGCGTGGCCTTGATCAGCTCCAGCGCCGCTTGCACCGCCACCAGTCTTTTATGTTGCTCATCCGTGATCGGTTTGGAGCTCATCGTGGTCGGATAGTATTGCTCTAACATTGTTCTCTCCTTGTGATTAGGCTAGTGGCCAACTTAACAGAATTTAAAGATATTTCTAATGGATCGAGCCACAGAATCCATATTCTCTGCGGTAATGTATTCCATGGTCAAATCAACATGGTGAATAAGTGAACTATAATTGGGCGAACTGAGGTTTTCAGCAGGTAGTCGATTATGTCATTTCAAGGTAGCTGTCACTGCGGCGCCGTCACCTTTACGGTGAATGCCGAACTGCCCCATGAGGCTCTAAGTTGCAACTGTTCAATCTGCCGCCGTAAAGGCATGTTGCTGGCGTTTTTCCCGATCGGCAGCTTTGTGCTGAACAGCGGTGAAGGGCTACTTCGCGGTTATACCTTTAACAAACACATCATTCAGCACCAGTTCTGCCAGACCTGCGGTACTGAGGCTTTTGCCTACGGAAAAGGCCCGGACGGTGCCGCAATGTGCGCCGTCAATCTTCGCTGCGTGCCGGAATTGGCGCTGGATTCGTTGAAAATCCATCCGTTTGACGGCGCCAGCGCCTGAATGGTAATCAGGCGGGATGCTCCCGCCTGCCCACTACTCCAGATAAAACACTTCGGTTAACGCCTCGCTCACCGGGCTGTTATCGGCATGGCTGGGCATCAATTCACGCATCGACAACCACCAGCGTTGACATACCTCGGTAGCCGCGACGGCCTGCCAACGCGCTTCTGACTCAATCTCCACCACTGCAAACAGCAGGTTGCGACCGCTATCAAGGAAAATACTGTAGTGGTGCGCACCGTGCTGCTTTAAGGTCTGCGCCAACTCCGGCCAGACTGGCGTATGGCGCCGCTGATATTCCTGATGTGCCTCGGGGTATACCTGCATGACAAACGCCTTGCGGATCATAGCTCACGTACCACATTCAGCGCCGCCGCCCAGGGCTTAACCTCAAAGCGTTCGCCAAGCGCGATCAACTGCGTTTTACTGATGGTTTGCTTCATCCCTTTCATCGACAACACCTTCACCAACACCTGGGCCGATTTTTCTGCGGTGTCGATCAGGCCGAAGGCCTCGTCCAAACAGGGGCCGCTGGCGAAAATACCGTGGAACGGCCACAGTACCAACGAGTGCGACCCCATCTGCTGCGAGGTTTGCTCACCAATGCCGTCGGTACCCGGCACCATCCAGGGCACGATGCCCACGCCGTCCGGGAACACCACCAGGCACTCGGTACTCCCTTCCCACAGCATGCGGGTGAAGCTCGCCGAATCCAGCTCCAGCACGTAGCTCAGGGCGATTAGGTTGGTGGCGTGGCAGTGCATAATCACCCGGTCACGCCCCTCGGTCAGGGTTTTGCGCACGCAGTGTGACTGCAAGTGCGATGCCAGTTCCGACGTCGGCAAGCCACCGTTGCTCAGCCCCCAGTGGATACTGTAGGCGTGACCATCCTCGCTAATGCGCAGCAATACCAGGCTATCGGCCGGATCGAGCTGCACATTGCGGAAAAACTTGCCGGAACCGGTCACCAGGAACCAACAGTTAGCCAGTTCAACCGCCGGTTGGCTCAGTTCGACGCGGCGTGGCTGCGGATAAAAATCCGCCGCGAACGGCTGTACCTCTTCGTCCAGCAGGCGCAGGCTGACGTTGCCGCCGTTACGTTCGTCCCAGCCCTTCAGCCACATATCCGCGGTGGCTTTCACCATGCCCTGAACAAACCATGAAGAAAGAAGTTGTTGCATACGGCGCCCTTAACGTTGATTGAGAATTTGTTTTTCGTATTGACGAACTTCGCCAAGCCAGCCGGCATCGGCGGGCACCTCATGGCGCAGGCAGTACATCTCCCAAACCGCCTGCCACGGCAGCGATTTCTGCTCTTCCAGCATTGCCAGCCGCGCGGTGTAGTCGCCGTCATTTTCCAGCCGACGCAGTAATTCCACCGGCTCCAACAACGCGCGCAGCAGTGCCTTACGGGCATTGCGCGTGCCGATCACCCAGGCAGCGATGCGGTTGATAGAAGCATCAAAGAAATCGAGGCCGATATGCACCTTGTCAAACAGGCCGTGACGCACAATTTCGTGGGCGATGGCCTGGGTTTCGTCATCCAGCAGCACCACGTGGTCGCTGTCCCAGCGCACCGGACGGCTGACGTGCAGCAACAAACGCGGCACGAACAGCATGGCGGTGGAAATTTTGTCGGAAATCACCTCGGTCGGATGGAAATGTCCGGCATCCAGCGTCAGCACTACCTGGCGGCTGGTGGCATAGCCCAGATAGAACTCGTTGGAACCGACGGTGTAGCTCTCTGCACCAATGCCGAACAGTTTGCTTTCCACCGCGTCGATATGGTGGCGGGGATCCAGCGGTTGGCTGAAAACCTCATCCAGCGCGCTTAGCAGGCGTTGGCGCGGAGCCATACGATCGACAGTGAGGTCTTTCATGCCATCCGGCACCCAGACGTTCATTACCGACGGCGTGCCAAGCTGTTCGCCGAAATAGGCCGAAATCCGGCGGCTGGCCTGACAATGTTCGATCCAAAAGCGCCGAATCGCCGGATCGGCATGGGCCAGGGTGAAGCCGTCGCTGCTCAGGGGGTGCGAAAAACAACTCGGGTTAAAATCCAGCCCCAGTCCCTGCGTCTTGGCCCATTCCACCCAATGGCTAAAGTGCGCCGGTTCAATGGCGTTACGCTCCACCGGCACCTCGCTTTCCAGATAGATTGCATGCAGGTTCACCCGCTTTGGCCCCGGGATAAGCGACATGGCCCGCTGCAGATCGGCGCGCAACTGGTTGGCATTGGTTGCCCGGCCCGGATAATTGCCGGTGGCCTGAATACCGCCGGTCAACGCCCCCTGCGGATTTTCAAAGCCGCGCACGTCATCACCCTGCCAGCAGTGCATTGAGATCGGAATACGATCCAATTGCGCCAGCGCCTGCTCGACGTCGATGCCGAGATCCTCAAAACGCATTTTGGCGAACTCATACGCCTGTTCAATAAGTCGGGTCATAAGCAAAGCTCCTTGGTCGCGGGAATAAGCATCTGGAACCGCTGCCAGTTGGCCGTAAAGGCCTCGAACGGCTGCGGCGAAAAAGTCTGTTGCGGGAAGTTGTCGGCCACCAATTGCCGGAAAGCGGCGACATCCGCCACCTCACCCAGCGCGATCAGTTGGCTGCCGAGGTTGCCCAACGTCGAAGCTTCGACGGGCCCGGTCGACAACGGGATGCCGCAGGCGTCGGCACAAAGCTGGTTGAGCAACGGGTTCTGGCTACCACCACCGACGATATGCAGATGGCTGAAGGGATGCCCGCGCAGAGCCTGCAACTCGCCCAGCACCAGTCGGTACAGCATCGCCAGGCTGTCGAAAATACAGCGCGCCAGCGCCGGAGGCGTTTGCGGCGTCGGCATTCCCTGCTCCACACAGGCCTGGCGGATCTCTTGCACCATCGATGTCGGGTTGATAAAACGCGGATGGTTGGGATTGATCAAAGTACGGCAAACCGGCTGCGCCGCTGCCTGTTCGACCAGTTGGCACAGGTCGGTGATATTCAGTTCCTCGCACACCCGTTGCAGCAACCACAGGCCCATGATGTTTTTCAACACCCGATACCGCCCTTCCGCGCCGCCCTCGTTGGTCACATTGGCCGCCAGCGCTGCCGCACCGGTGTAGGGATGCTGACTCTCAAAACCCATCAACGACCAGGTACCGGAGCTGAGATAGGCGGCGTGTTTACCCCGTAACGGCGTTGCCAGCACAGCGCTGGCGGTGTCATGAGTGGCCACCGCAATGACCGGCACTTGCGCCCCATTGGCCATTCGCCAATGGCCGAGGGTGTTGCCCGGCGGGGTCGGACGACCGAACCAGGCCGCTTTGGCACCGGCCCAGGCCAGCAACGCCGGATCCCAGTCTCCACTGTGAATATTCAGCAATTGGCTGGTGGTGGCGTTGGTGTATTCCCAGTTCAATTGCCCGGTAAGCCGGTAATGCAGGTAATCCGGGATCAACAAGGCATGGGCGACGCTTGCCAGCAATTCAGGGTGGCGCCGGCTGAAGGCACGCAATTGGTAAAGGGTATTAAAAGGCAAAAACTGGATACCGGTGCGCTGATACAGCCATTGCGCCCCCATTTCGTGCTGCGCCTGTTGCATCAGCCCGTGAGTGCGAGCGTCGCGGTAAGCGACCGGTAACCCGACGCGCCGCCCTTCGCTATCGAGCAGCAGATAATCCACGCCCCAGGTATCGATACCTATGCTGTCCGGCGTGATGCCCTGCTGGTCCAACTGCTGCAACCCCTGACGTATGGCGTGCTCCAGCCCGTCGATATCCCAACAGTCGTGGCCGTCGATCGACACCAGATGATTACTGAAGCGGGTGATTTCCTGCAGGCTGATTGTCCGGTCGTCGGATTGATAGCGCCCCAACATCACACGGCCGCTGGAGGCACCAAGATCGATGGAGACAATGTTACGAGTGGTCATGGGGTGGCTTCCTGATGAATCGATGGCATCAGTCTAAAACCCCAGATAAACGGCACCTTATCACCACTGCCAGCCCAGCGAACGGGCTGGCAATACGGCAAAGATTTACGCGATACAGCTCACGTTTTGTTTTTTTACCGCCTGTGACGCTGCACGCACTTTGGCACTTTTCCGCGCCATTCTTGATAAATGAACGTCACATGACGGCTTTTGGCGTTGCAAATTAAAGGCGACCACCCGACGCCTCCTTTAGTATCTGTTACAAATTGGTTAACGGAGATCGAAAGATGGCTATCCTGCACGGCAGTGATTTTTTCGCTTCAAGCCCCTATCCGGTCGCTATTGAGCCCCGGGAGCCGCAGTCGAGTTTTCCTGAACATCATCATGATTTTCACGAAATTGTGATTGTGGAACAGGGCGCCGGTACCCACGTGCTGAACGGCCGGCCACAAAGGCTATGCAGCGGCTGCGTATGTTTTATCCGCGATTGCGATCGGCATCTTTACGAGCAAACCGAAAATCTCCATCTGACCAACGTACTGTACCGCGGCCCCAACGCCTTCCGTTTTCTTGCCGGACTGGAACAGTTGCTGCCGCAGGCGGGCAATGAACAATCGCAGCCGCACTGGCGCATCAACAATAAGCTGCTGACACAGGTACAAGTCATTATTCAGCGGCTGGAGCAGACCCCTGCGACCTTCAGCCTGGAACATTTGGCACAGCAGGAGTTGCTGTTTATGCAATTGCTGGTGCTGCTACGACAGGGCTGTATCACAGCCTCGATTGACGATCAGGAAGGCCGTCTGCGGCGGCTATTGGACTGGCTGGCGGGAAACTACAGTGATGAGATCAAATGGGATGAGTTGGCCGATCGTTTTTCTCTGCCCTTGCGCACCCTGCATCGCCAGATGAAAAAGCAGACCGGCAACACGCCGCAGCGTTACCTCAACCGGCTGCGGCTGTTGCAGGCACGGCAAATGCTGCGGCAGGATGAAACGCGCATCACCGATATCGCCTACCAATGCGGATTTGGTGACAGCAATCACTTTTCCACGCTTTTCAAACGCGAGTTCGGCTATTCCCCCCGTACTCTAAGGCAGAACGATTTCTTAACCTGAGGTGCCATGGTGAAAAGCCCCCTTCTGTTGGCCAAAGAGGATTATCTGCCGTCGGCACTGATGCCGGTGGCGGTAGCCGATCGTGCCCCCCAATCGACATTTCCGCCGCACATTCATGAGTTCAGTGAAATCGTGATTGTCTGGCGCGGCAACGGCATGCATGTCCTGAACGATCAGCCCTGGCGGGTGACCTGCGGGGATATGTTTTATATCCGCGCCCCTGACTGCCATAGCTATGAGTCGGTCAACGACCTGGTGCTGGACAATATACTCTACTGCCCGAAACGTTTCCGACTGGCGATCGGCTGGGCGGAACTGCTGCCACCGGACAACGCTCAGCACCAATCTCACTGGCGTCTGACCACCCGGGGTATGGCACTGGCACGCAGTGTGATCCAGCAGTTGGCGCTCGAAAGCCGTAAAACCGACCTGCTGTCGATCCAGCTCACCGAGGCGCTATTTCTGCAACTGGTGCTGATCCTGCGTCGCCATCGTTATGCCGTCGGCCAGGACGACCAACTGCCGGAAGGCGAACAGCTGGATTTGCTGATGGCCGCCGTTCAGAGTGACAGCGGCGCACGTTTTGAACTGGAAGCTTTCTGCCAACGCCATCAACTGGCAGAACGCAGCCTTAAGCAGCTGTTTCGCCAGCAGACCGGCATGACCATCAGCCACTACCTGCGCCAGTTGCAACTCTGCCGGGCCAAATCTCTGCTACGCGGCAGTGATGAACTGATCGGTGAAGTGGCCGCCCGCTGCGGCTTTGAGGACAGCAACTATTTTTCTGTGGTGTTTACTCGGGAAACCGGCATCACCCCCAGCGCCTGGCGCCAGCGCTTTAAACACGCCGAGCGCCCTGCCGCCGGGGTAAAACGCTGATCAGCCCGCCATGCCCAAGCCAACAACATTGGCAGCCACAATGATCGTCAAACAGCCGATGCACAATACGCTGACCGGGCGACGGCCGGCATTTTTCCACTCTCTGAGCAACAGCCCGACCAGACCGCCGCACAGCACATAGAAGCTCATGTGCAGCATCCAACTGATAAAGTCATACTGCTCGGGAATGTTGGCGTGGCCCCAGGCATAGAAGAAGAATTGCAGATACCACATGGTACCGCCGAGTAACGAGAACAGTACGTTGGCCACCAGCAGCGATTTGGCCAGCGAGAAATCGGCCTTGACCGACAGATCCGTCTTGACCGCCAGACGGATAAAACAGTAGGCCAGGTTAACCAATGCCCCGCCCCCCATGATCACCACGTAGCTCGGCAGCGCCACATACAGCGGATCGATCCCCAAATCCGCTGCGGCCTGATGCATAGGTTTGGCGGCGTCCATGGCAAACGACATACCGGCGGAGAAGATGCCGCACATCACCGCCAACAGCAGCCCTTTACGCAGGTTGAACTCTTCAGCGCGAATGCCCATCGCCCGTTCTTTCAGCACCCCGGCCCACGAAACTATCACCACACCGAGCAAGGCAATCGCCACCCCAAGCAGCGTCAACTGCCCCCCGGCGGAACTGAACAACGCCACAAAGCGCCCCTGTAACAGCGGGGTCATCAGGGTGCCCACCACCAGCGTGATGCCAATGGCGATGCCAATTCCCATCGACATGCCCAGATAGCGCATGGTCAGGCCGTAGTTGACGTTACCAATGCCCCACATGGCACCAAACAGGAACACCGGTAGCAGGGTCGACAGGTCAAAAGAACTGTAATAGCGCCAGAAATCCGGCAGCAGCACGTAGCTCACCGCCCAGGGCAGGATTAACCACGACATCAGGCCACCGATCGACCACATGGTTTCCCATGACCAGCGGCGCACTTTTTTGAATGGGGCATAAAAACAGGCGGCGCTGGCGGCGCCCACCAGATGCCACAGAATTCCCAACATGACAGCATTATTCATTGTTTTTGATTCCTTCGTTGCTTGTGATGAGGACAAAAAACAGGCGTGAAGGAGTCTATGAATATTGTCCGGCGCGCAACCTTAGCCTGACTGCCAGTTCTGACGGAAGCTGGCAAAAAACCAGAGGTATCACCGACCGGGATCACAAATTCATTGCAAGGCTGCTCGGGTGGCAGGCATTGGCCTGAGGAGCCTGCTCTGGCTGCCATTCTGACGACGAGGCTGGCAGTGAGGCAAAGGTTTTTAACACAGGAAGGTCATTACCATAACAAGGCGTTAATAATATTCCTGTGGAGCCCTGCGATGACCCAGAACCAAAAACGGATGTATATAAACGGTGAATTTATTGCTCACAAAACTGGGCGCTGGATTGATGTCATCAACCCGGCCACCGAACAAGCGATCATGCAAATCCCGCAAGGGGGTGCAGACGAGGCCAGGCTGGCCATTGATGCTGCCGAAGCCGCACAGCCAGGCTGGGAAGCGCTACCTGCGGTTGAACGTGGCCGGTGGCTACATCGACTGGCCGAAGGCATACGCTACAGAGAGCCGGAGCTGACGAAGTTGATCGTCACCGAAGGCGGTAAAACACCTGAATTGGCCAAGGTAGAAGTGCTGTTTACTGCCGACTACCTCGACTATATGGCCGAGTGGGCGCGCCGCTATGAGGGGGAGATTATCCAAAGCGACCGGCCGAATGAAAACATCTTCCTGTTCAAAAAAGCCATCGGCGTGGTAGTTGGCATCCTGCCGTGGAACTTCCCGTTCTTCCTGATTGCGCGTAAGGCCGCCCCGGCGTTGGTGACCGGCAATACCATCGTGATCAAACCCAGTGAGCTGACGCCGGGCAATGCGTTGCTGTTTGCCGAAATCGCGGATCAGATTGGCCTGCCACCGGGCGTGTTTAACCTGGTGACCGGCTACGGGCCGGAGCTGGGTCAGGCACTGGCGGCTAACCCGAAGGTGGGCATGGTCAGCCTGACCGGCAGCGTCGGGGCCGGTATCGCCACGCTGCACGCTGCGGCAGACAACGTCACCAAGGTGTCGCTGGAGTTGGGCGGCAAGGCCCCGGCAATTGTGATGGCCGACGCCGATCTCGACCTGGCGGTCAAAGCCATCGTCAGCTCACGCATCATCAACAGTGGGCAGGTGTGTAACTGCACCGAACGCGTTTACGTACAGCGGGAGATTTATCCGCAGTTTATTGCCAGGCTGACCGAGGCTTTCCGTCAGGTCACCTTTGGCAACCCTGACCAACAAGCCGGGCTGGATATGGGGCCGTTGATCAGCGCCGAGGCGGTTCAACGAGTGGAAGATAAAGTGACGCGGGCGCTCAGCCAGGGCGCAACGTTGGTGATGGGCGGCAAGCGCGAGGCCCGCAGCGGGTACTTTTTCCCACCCACCCTGCTCTGCGACGTGCAGCAAGAGATGGAGATCATGCATCAGGAAATTTTCGGCCCGGTGCTGCCGGTCTGTTGCTTCGACAGTTTTGAGCAGGCGATCGCTATGGCTAACGACAGCGAATATGGCCTCACTTCGTCTGTTTTCACCAGTGACCTCAACGTGGCGATGATGGCGATCAAACAATTAAAGTTCGGCGAAACCTACGTCAACCGTGAAAGCTTTGAAGCGATGCAGGGTTTCCATGCCGGTTGGCGTAAGTCCGGTATTGGCGGCGCCGATGGCCGCCACGGATTGGAGGATTATTTGCAAACACAGGTCGCCTATCTGCAATTCCGGTGATTAATGCCTGTTAAGGCCCCGATACGGGGCCTTAACGGAACTCCACCCAGCTGGCACCGGCATCGGCGGAGCGCACACAGTTTTCGACCCAACGCACCCCCATCGTCCCGGCAGCAACGTCGGGGTACCAAAAGTCGGCCAGAAAATTCCGATCCCGCCGATCGGTAGCATCCATCGCCAGGGCAAAGCGTCGGTACAGATTTGACCAGGCTTCAAATAACCCCTCCGAATGACTACCACCAATCCGATCGTCCGCCAGGGCTATAGGATCCAGATAGGGCATACCGCGTTCCAGAATGCGTACCGGTTCGCCCTGCACCTCAAATCGCAGTTGGTTCGGCTGCTCGTCCCACCACTCCAGGCTAGCCTTCTCACCGACAACTCGAACCTTCTGCCCGTGCATCGAACCACTGTTAACCGCAGAGCACCACAGGGAGCCAACGGCACCATTGTCATACTCCATCAGCACATAGGCATTGTCCTCCAGCGGCGCCCGCGTTTTGACAAAACTCTGGCGGCTGCACATCAGGCGTTTGACCTTTAGCTGCGGCACCATGGTTTCCGCCAGGAACAAAGGATGGGTAGCCAAATCACCCAATACGTAGCTGGGGCCGACAAAACGGGGATCCACCCGCCAGCGGGTGCTGGGGTTATCTAGCTCCACCGCCGCCGCATGGAACCCGTGCGCAAATTGCATGTTGATAATGCGGATCTCACCCAGCAGGCCGTCGGCGATCATCTGCCGGGCCTGAAGGATCAACTGGTGTCCGGCGTAGCCGTAGGTAACCCCGATAATTTTATGCTGTTTTTGGCTCAGTTCGACCAGCGCCTGCGCTTCTTCAACGGTGAAACACAGCGGTTTCTCGCACACGACATGCAGGCCGGCTGCCAGTGCCGCCTGGCAGATGGCAAAGTGGGTATTATTGGGGGTGGCAATGGAAACCGCCTCGATGCCATCCACTCTGGCAGCCTCTTCGCGAAATAGCGTAGCGTAATCCGGGTAACAACGTTCCGCTGCGATCCCCAGGCTCTGTCCAAAAAGACGCCCTCGCTGCGCGTCAATATCAAACGCCCCGGCCAACAGGGAGAAAGTGCCATCGCGCAGTGCCGCAGAACGATGAATATAACCAATCTGACTGGTTCCGCCGCCGCCAACCATCCCCCAGCGCAAGGATCGTTCCAAAGGTTTAATGCCGTTGATCATCACGTTTCTCCTGATTAAAAACCGAGGGTTCGTAAATAGTTGAGGCTTTCTGTTACATCACTCAGGCTGCCCTGCGCATGACGGGGGTCGCGCTCCTGCTCAATGGTGATCCAACCCTGATAACCCCGCGTCATTAATAATTCTCGCACCGCCGGGTAATCAATCGCCCCCTTGCCCAATGGACACATCACTCCCTGCGCGCAGGCAGTGAAGAAATCCAGCCCACCCGCCAGCACCTGGTGGAATACCTGTGGGTTAACGTCCTTGAAGTGCAGGTAATCGATGCGCGCAAAATAGCGGTCAATCCAGGTGGCCGGGTCCATGCCTGAGTAATACAAATGGCCGGTGTCCAGGCACAGCCCGGCGATTTGGTGAGGAATTTGCTCGACCAGTTGCTCAATTTCATCGGCGAATTCGATACAACCACCGGCATGCGGATGCACTACCGGCCGCACGCCATATTCCTGCCAGGCAATTTTGCCAAGCGTCATGATATGGCCGATCATCCGCTGCCAGTCCGCCTGGGTAAGTCGCGGTGCCAGTAACGACTGCCCGGCAAATTTGGCACGCTGAGGATTACCGAAATCAATAATCACCAGATATGGCGGTGAGAAGTTACCGGCATTTATAGACTGCGCCCTGGCAGTCTGTGACAAATTTCGGCAAATGTTATGTGTCAGTTCAAGGAGATAGATAAAATTTTGTTCGCTGACCAGATCGTCGAAAATGGTGCCTGCCACCAGCGACAGTCCGTGCCGCTGTAATTCGGCGCTCAGGATATCGGCATCGGTGGGCAGATAGCCCCAGGGTCCTAGCTCGATGCTGCGATAGCCGGCAGCGTTCGCCTCCTGCAGCACTTTGCTGTAAGGCGGAAGATGCGGGTTTTTAGGGTCATCCACACCCCAACTACAGGGCGCATTGGCAATCGGCAAACTCATCATTTTTATTCCGGGTCGAAGTCGAAGTGACCTCAGTATTAAATAAACGTTTCGAAATCAGCAATGATGAAACTTTCATTTTTTGATGGCGATCGCGTTAATTTTGATAGTTTAAATGATAGTTTTTTATCAAAACCAGGCAGACCGAAGCTCTTGGGAGATTGGGAGATTTATAATGGAAAACGGCTCCACCAGAGGGAGCCGACTATCAGAGGTTTTCTTTGGTGATCAGATCAAAGCGGTTAATAGTGTGACTAAAACCGGAGGAGCCGCCACCGGTGGCGGCGACAAAAGTGCTGATGACTGACGCCGCAAACTCGGCAATACGATGCCTGAGCATCAGATCCAGCGTGCCGTCGATCAGCGCCATTTCGCCGCCTGCAACCGGGCCATGGCAAATCAGCATCACCTGATGCTGCCTGCCGCTTTCCCGCAGCGCAGCAATAATCCCTTCCACACCCCCGCAGGGTGCATACAGAGCCACCAGATTGGGATGCTGCTCCAGCAAGGTTTGAGTGACTTGTCTTGCGCTTTCGGCCCGTTCATGACTGCGTACCGGCTCAAGCACCCGCTGACCACTCAGGTGTTCGCGCAGGTAAGATCGAAAGCTGATTTCGCAGGTTTCCTGACACAGAAAACGGTTATCGCCGATAATGACCCCGACATCGCCCTGCCGATGGCACAAGCGCTCCACCGCCCAGCCGGCGGTACGGCCTGCCTGCTGGTTATCCCAGCCGATATAACCGGCACGGCTGTGTACCGATAAATCCGACAGCAACGTGAATACCTTTACCCCCTGTCTGCTAGCCTCTTCCACCGCAAAACGGATCATCGGGTTATCCAGCGCCAGCACGCCGATCACATCTACACTTTGGCTTAACTGTGTGATGGCGGCAGCGGTGTCGCTGACCGCGCTGATATCATGAAACATGAACTGTGGCGGGTGCTCAGCGTCGTAATAGGGTGCGGCCTGTTCCAGCAGGCTATCCGCCAATTGTGCGTAGAACGAATGTTCCTTTCGCAGCAGGATAAAGCCCATTTTAATCCGTGCGGCTGGTTGGCCCATCGTCTCAAACAGTTGATGCGATTTCTCTAGTGCGAAGCCTAATTTGTGCGCCGCCGCAATGACCCTGCGTGCCGTTTCAGGCCGTACTGTTGCGCGCTGGTTTATTACCCGATCAACCGTAGCGATACCAACATGCGCCTCTCTGGCAATGGCGGCCAGGGTGGTTTTCTTGCCTGCCATAATCGTCTCCCTCATGATTTTGATAAAAACTATCATGTCCCAGCCGCCCATAGAAATCAGGCTGCCGTTTTTGTGTGATCGGGCGCGTTAATGCTTAATACGCTCAGCAATAAGGCTCGAAATCCGTTCTGGTGTTAGCCGCTGCGGTACTGGGAAGCGTGCTGGCGTTGGCGCTGGTAGCCAAACCCAAAATCTAGCCAGCCCGTCGTGACTCATTACACCATGTATAAAATCAAATGACTCTGACCCCATTTTTCTCTTTATCCATAAGCATTATCGTTTCAGCCACGCAAATAATGACTATGCAGAGAACGGATAATGGACAGAGTAAAAACAGTAATTGTTACCGGCGCATCCAGCGGATTGGGCTTCGCTATTGCGCGGGCTTACCTGGCGCGTGGCTACAATGTCGTGGGCAACGCACGCTCACTGGAACGTTTGCAGGCAGCGGCCAACCAACTCGGTAATCCTGAGAACCTGCTGCTGGTTCCCGGTGATATCGCCCTGCCGGAAACCGCGACCCGCCTGTTCGAACAGGCAGAAGAAAACTTTGGTCAGGTCGATATTCTGATCAATAACGCGGGGATCTTCATCTCCAAACCGGTGGCAGAGTATTCGGAGGAAGATGTCGACGCGATGCTGGCGACCAATCTGAAAGGTTTCTTCTATCCCTCACAGGCCGCTGCCCGTCACATGGTGCCCAATGGCGCTGGCCACATCGTCACCATCACTGCCGCCATCGCCATGCAGCCCATCAGCAAAGTCCCGGCCCTGCTGCCGATTATGGTCAAGGGCGGGCTGAACCAGGCCACCCGTGGGCTGGCGCTGGAACTGGCACCGCATAATGTGATGGTCAATGCCGTTGCTCCCGGCATCATTGCCACTCCACTGACCATGAGCAACCCGGATGAACAAAGCCTGGCGTTTATGAAACAGATGGCCCCGACCCAACGCATCGGTCAGCCGCAGGATATTGTCGATGCGGTGCTGTACCTGACTGACTCAAGCTTTGTCACCGGCACCATCGTTGCCGTAGACGGCGGCACTACCGCCGGCGTCTGGTAATTAAGGAGAACCTGCACATGCCCTATGTCAATATTAAAGTCACCGATGAAGGCGTCACCGCCGAGCAGAAGCGCCAATTGATTGAAGGCGTCACCGAGTTGCTGGAGCGCGTGCTGAACAAGCCACGATACGCCACCTCGGTAGTGATTGACGAAGTCGCTACCGATAACTGGGGCGTAGGCGGTGAAAGCGTCACGACCCTGCGCAACAAAGAACGTAACTCGGGCCAGCGATAGCCCCCAACTCCCCTGGTCTGTTGTTAACCCGACGTTCATCCGCAAAGGGTGACGGGTTAGTCAGGCTGGGGGATTTTGTTGTAACAAGCCCGCATCTCCCACTCAAATACCCCCACTGAATAGATGATGACTAATAAGTTTCATTAATCGTTCATCTATAAAATCCACTACCTGTTACGCGTTTGTGATGATAGGGTTTAATCTTCAAGAAGTGTCAATGTCATTCAATACCGACATTGGCGGAGAAATCTATCATCAGAGGGACGGGTATGATGTCTAAGGGTATTTCAAAGGGATTCTTTATTCTGATCCTTTTCATAGTTACCGCTGCTTTTCTGGACGTTTTGGGTCCCTATTATTCGTCCGTTCTGTGGGCGATCATCCTGGCGGTGATTTTCCACCCGGTGAAACAAAAACTTAAGCAGTATTTGGGCGAACGAAACGGCCTGGTGTCGCTTTTGACGGTCGCAGTGATCTGTCTGATCGTATTTACTCCCCTGGCGATTATTGCGTCTTCATTGGCGATTGAGCTTAACGTGGTCTACACCAAATTACAGGGTAATAACGCGCAATTCCCGGTGGTTCTGGCCGATACCCTGCGGGTGCTGCCTGGCTGGGCACGCCATTTCCTTACCGAGCATAACCTCGACAACGCGGCAGAAATACAAAAGAAACTTTCACAGGTGGCGCTGCAAGGTGGGCAATATCTTGCCGGTAGCGTGTTCCTGATCGGTAAAGGCACCTTCAACTTTGCCGTGGGTTTTGGCGTAATGCTCTATCTGCTGTTCTTCCTGCTGAAGGACGGCCCTTATCTGGTTAACCTGACGCTACAGGCGCTGCCGTTATCCGAGCACGTTAAACATCATCTGTTTGTGAAATTCGCCGCGGTTTCCCGCGCGACGGTGAAAGGCACGGTAGTGGTTGCCGCAGTGCAAGGTGCACTCGGCGGCCTGGCGTTTTACATCACCGGTATCGAAGGCAGCCTGCTGTGGGCCGCATTGATGGCGTTCCTGTCCATCATCCCCGCAGTGGGCTCCGCCATTATCTGGGTACCCGCTGCCATCTATTTCTTCGCCACCGGTATGTTGTGGAAAGGCCTGTTCCTGGTGGGCTTCTTCGTGGTGATCATCGGTTTGGTCGACAATATCCTTCGCCCGCTTCTGGTGGGTAAAGACACCAAGATGCCGGATTACCTGATCCTGATTTCAACCCTGGGCGGTATGGAGATTTACGGTATCAATGGTTTCGTCATCGGCCCACTTATCGCCGCCCTGTTCATCGCCTGCTGGAATATTCTTTCCGGTCGCGACAGTGCCGAAACCACCGATGAGATTGATGAGGACTTTATCGAGGAAGGCAAGAATCACCCTGATGCCACCAAGGCGGATTGAAACATTGCCCCTGTCGGGGTATCTGTAAAACGGCAGTAAACAACGGGAGCCCTACGGCTCCCGTTGTTGTTCAAATGCTTAAACACAATTACAGACGTTTAACGATAGTTATGTCATTCAGCCGCTTAGGGGCGAAATTCCAGTACGGAATCTTTAAAAGCACCGTAAACCGCTTGTGACGGCGGCTTGGGGAAACGGGTATTTGTGATTGCCTTTATAGCAGCCCGGCAAAGCGCAGGATCACCACTTTCAGAGCGGACAGCCAAAAGCATCCCATCCGGAGCAAACTTCATTCTGATAGTACATTGCTTGCCGGCATAAGCGTTGGCATCATAAAAATGGTTCTGAATCGCAGCGCGTACCTGCCCGGCATAGTGGCTGACCTCATCCCCTGCAGCGGGAGTTACTTTGCCGTCAAGGGCAGCAAAAAGATCGTCGACACCCTCCACAGACGGCCCAGCGTTAGCCACAGAGTTCGTCTTGGTACAGCCTGCCAGCCATAGTGAGACGACAATAAGCATTAATGCCGGCAGGTTTTTTTTAAATCCTAAATGAACTCTATTCATGATTCCCTTCTTTTAGAATAGTCACTGGAAAGAACAATAAAAAACGGGAGCCATCAGGCTCCCGTTCTTATTCAAACGCAAAACACCATTACATGTGTTTAACGATAGCGTCGCCAAACTCTGAACATTTCAGCAGCTTAGCGCCTTCCATCAGGCGTTCGAAGTCATAGGTCACGGTCTTGGCAGCGATGGCACCTTCCATGCCCTTAACAATCAGGTCAGCCGCTTCGAACCAGCCCATGTGACGCAGCATCATTTCTGCGGACA
>RCUM01000459.1_pt1 | contig 24295 bp, 19 predicted proteins | sample 2166141 | NCBI WGS metagenome assembly RCUM01 (sample SAMN09932756, study PRJNA488358) | compost metagenome | isolation source: compost soil in crotonic acid-enriched | place: Germany: Experimental Botanical Garden
CACTGCCAGGCATCAATTAAGCCAAGAGGCCATCCGCAAGGATGGCCTTTTTGCTTTGCCTGCTATAAATAAATGACCGTTATCCCACCAATTTTCATATCACTCTTCAACGCGCATCACATAAATCACGCTATATTTCTCATCCGCTATTTGCCTGTTCTCATATATTCATCTGTAGTGTGAGTTCCCACACTACAGGGACAAGTTATAACCTTATATTCACCATGGTATTGTCTGCTTGTTTTAAAAACATTATTTAAAATAGGCGGAAAATATGAACAATGAATATACAAAAACGGTATTTGAAGGTAATACTGCCGACAAAGCCGATACTTTGCTGGCAAGGATAGACTTCAATACGGAAATTAACGATGTCTCAGGGAGTGATAATATAGAGAAAGTTGAGGGTAATATCATTCTGGTTAAAAATAATATTGGCCAGAATGGTTATTTCGAAAATGGCACTATTTCTCTGGTCAGGGATAGTTTTTTATTTTCTACAGATCGTGATTTTAGCCTATCGTTCTGGATTAAATCTGGCTCATCAAGTGATGGCGTGATTATCTCTAATAAAGATTGGGGCAAAGGCTCAAATATCGGCTGGTTGGTGGGTATTAATCATGATTATCTGGTCTGTAATTGGAAAGGGGTCTCCGGTTCACGTTTAGATGTCGGCGCTGAACAAAATATAAAAGTTTCGGACAATCAGTGGCATCACATTGCAGTCACTTTTGACCGTCAGGGTGACGCTATTTTTTATAAAGATGGAGATCAAGTATATAACATTAATATTTCTAACTCGGGCAGTATTGATAGTGGATATACAACGGTTATCGGTGCGGATGCTCTGGGTCAATATCCTTTAAAGGGCTGTCATCTGGATGAGATTGAGATCCACGATAAAGTATTAACTCAAGAAGACATTAAGCAAAAATTTTATGATTTGAAAGATAAACTGCAGAAGCCACTGACCGTCTTCATGAACTTTGAAGGGGATCTCAAAGACAGTTCAGGCCAAAGCAACGATGGTATAGCAACCGGGGATATTGGCTTTGTTCGTGGTTTTGATGGACTGGCAGCTAAATTAGACAAATCGTATATTACGCTACCACAAAGTGAGTTATTTCCCGCTTTGGATGGTGACTTCAGCGTTTCTTTCTGGGTAAAGGCTAACGCACAATATGAAGGGGTTATATTTTCTAACAAAGATTGGCGTGTTGGCGGGAACATTGGTTGGGTAATAGGGATTAGTGGTAAAAGCCTAAGGTGGAATTGGCAAGGTGCTTATGGTCGCCGGTTGGATATGGCGGATATCCCTATCGCCGATTTTAAATGGCATCATGTTGCTATTGCACACGATCGTTCCAGAGACGCTGTTTTCTATCTCGATGGTCAGGAGCAGTCCCGGGTCACTATTGCCAACAGTGGACACACTAACACCCATTTTGATTTTAATATCGGCGCGGATGGTCGAGGTGAATATCGATTGGCAAACACTTTTCTCGATCGAGTAAACATAACCAACACCATTATTTCCGCCCAGCAAGTCCAACAAGAATATGACGAGTATTATGAGAAACTCACTCCGGCACCTATCTCGCTGCATTATGACTTTAATGATCATTTAAATGATGCCTCGGTTAATGGCTACGATGCAGTCATACATGGCAAGGAGGAATATGTATCCGGTTTTGCCAACAGTGCATTTTTGTTCAATGGCGATAGTTTTATCACCATTCCTAATCCAGAATTACAAAATGATTTGTCAGGTGATTTTAGCCTGTGCTTTTGGATCAAGGCCCCTACCGGCAATAAAGAGCAAACGATTATTTCGAATAAAGACTGGAACAGTGGGGGCAATCCAGGCTGGCAATTAGGGATCCATAAAAATGCACTGAGTTGGAATTGGAAGGGGGACAGCGCCGGTCGTTATGATCTTGCTGATGACTATCCTATTTATGTGGCAGATGGCCGCTGGCATCAGATCACGGTGAGTCACGATCGCTTTGGCAATGCCTGTTTCTTTAAAGACGGTGTGCTGAAACAACAGATTGATATTCGTTTTTCGGGGGATACCGCAACTGCGTTGGATATCGCTGTTGGTGCAGATGCTATGGGCCAGTATCGCCTAAGCAACGAAACAATGATTGATGAGCTACGGATTATCAACCGGGCTGTAGACAGGCAGGAAGCACTGGCACTCTATGAGGAATATCGCGATCTCATTGTTAAACCCTTGACCGAGAAATTTAGCGGTAGCTTGAAATTCGTTGGGGCGGAACAGACGGTGATGGGCTCTGCGTTTACGCTGAATCTGCATTTACGCACCAACGATATGGTGAATGTCATTGATGATTGCACCAGCGAACTTCATTATGATTCATCCTTATTTGAATTTATTGAGGCCGTTGGTCGAGATATTTCTGCACAGGTTACAGCAAGCGGTGTTTTGAAAGTCAGCGTATATGGCGGCCGTACCTTCAACAATACTGCCCCTTTAGACTGGCAAAAAACAAAAGTGGGGGAACTGCGGTTCAAAACCACTGCAGCAGCGGGTGCCGGTGAGTTCTCTTTGTCAAATTGTCAATTCTACGAGAATGGTCGTTTATATCAGATTGATTCGCTGGATGTGGAAACACATCATCTGACGATCAACGAGGCATTATCCCTGGACGCTAACCAGGATGGTGTGATCACATTAGGCGATATTATTGGCCTTCCCCATGATCGGCAAGTCCATGTTGCAGAGCAGCTTGCTTTTATGCCTTATAAGCGCGTGCTATTTATTGGTCTGGATGGTGCGGGTGCCGGTGTCAGCATGCAGGCTCCCTATTGGCCTTCCGTGGAGTCGAAAAAAGAAACGGTTGGCGAACGACTACATATTCCGTATTTACGAAAAATGATTGAACAAGGCGCGGTGACCTACACGGCGCAATCGGTCATGCCGTCCGACTCTGCCCCAAACTGGGGGGCGATACTTACCGGTGTAGATACGAGTAAACACGGGGTAACCAATGGTGTCGCTGCCGAATACTACTATCCGGAAAACAGCCTCTATCCGACCTTATTTAAACGGCTGCGACAGGCCATGCCAAACCGCAAGCTTGCCGCTTACGTTTCCTGGGATGCCATTGCCAATAGCCTGATTGAGCCTTCGCTTGGGGTGGAGTGCGTCAAAGATTATGATGCGGCTATCGTGGAAAAAGTCACGGCCTATATTGCCGGCGGCAAGATGAAAGATACTGCATTCATGATGGTCCATCTAAGCAATATCGATCTGGCCGGACATTCAAAGGGATACTACGGACCGGACTATTACCGGGCAATGACCACGGCAGATGGGCAAGTCGAGAAGATTATCAGTGAGCTGGAACGGCAGGGCTTATGTGAAGATACTTTGGTGATTATCTCCCCCGACCACGGTGGCGGTACCGAGCAGGCGGACGGGACTCAAACGCAGAACTTTAGTCATGGGCAAAACTCCGCATTGGCGCGAACTGTCTTTATCGCGGCGAATGGTCGAACCGTTGCCAGAGAGACGGTAGGTGAAAAAACGCTGTTGGGCGGCTCCACGAAAGATATTGCCGCTATGGTGTGCCATGCATTGAATATCCCACAGACCAGTGATGAAGTGGGTTTACGCAATATGTTCATGAGGCAAGATGAGCTGTCAGATGCAGACTTGCCTGAATGGGTGATGACCCAAGTGGTTAATACGCCGTCGAACAGCGTCGGTAGCTATCAATTAATGCTGGCAAACGGCAGCGATGATATCTGTGCCGCCGATATTACGATTGAGGTGGATAATACCCAGGTAGAACAGGTTATTCCCCTACTGGCCGACATCAGGCTGTTACGCAAAGAGTTTGCCGCGGAAAAGTTACGCCTGGTATTTGTCTCCGACCAGCCATTACCGGCCGGGCAGGCATTGTTTACCTTTACGACGCGAAGACATTCCCCGCAGTATGGCCTGCAAATCAAGGATGCGATGGTTGCCAATCAGCAAGGGCATGAGACCCTGCCTGGATTGACGCAGCAAACACTGACGCAAGGCGATCCACTCGGCATCACGCTGAGTCAGGAAACGGTCACGTTGGAGATGGGCAAGCAGTTTACCTTGATCGCGGGTATCAAGGGAGTACAGGCCGATGATTTGAAATGGAAAAATACGCGCCAAGATGTGGTCATCCTGCAAGCGAATGAAACTATTTGCACCGTTAATGCGCTTAAACCCGGCTTCACGAAGATCACCGTCGAAAGTGTAGATGATGCATATTCCGCTGAGTGTGACGTCACGGTGATAGCGCCTCTCACTTTGGATAATGAAGGTTTCACCGACAAGAGCCGTTGGTTGATGGGTTCGGCGACCCCGGGGAGTAAGCTCGAAGTAACCACTGAAAACGGGGCGTCGATTTTCGGCTCGGTGGCAGACGATGGACGTTTTCACCTTGAACTGCCGTCGTTGTTGGAACATTCCCAGTTTTATATCCAGGAAACCTATCCTCAGGGCACTAAAGGGGAGAGACATAGTTTTGAGGTGCGTCCTAGTTACAACCTGTTGTGGGATATCAATGCCCAGGCCAGTGCCAGCAGCGTTTGGTTCAAACAACCACAGTATGGGGCTGATAAAGCCATTGATGGTGATGCTGGCAGCCGCTGGGCCTCTCATAACGATCCGCTTCCGGCGTGGCTTGTGGTGGATTTGGGCGCTGAAATTGATTTCGATCTGGTGAGAATCAAAGAGTATGAGTCTCGGGTTGCGGCCTTCACGCTTGAAATCCTGCAAAATGGGCAGTGGTTGCCGGTTTATCAGGGGACGACCCTTGGACAAAACGCCGAGCTTTATTTCCCTCGCGTTAAGGCATCGCAAATCAGGCTGAATATTACGGCCGCGAGTGATTCCCCCACAATCTACGAACTGCAAATTTTTGATACGGCCAATCCTCCGGTGCGCGAGATCAGCGATTCCGCGTTGATTGCGTTGGAAACCAGAAAAAGTTTCAATTTCATCTGGGAAATGGCCAATAGCGATCCTGCCAGCCCCGGCTACGGTTTGGTTAGCGACGCGAAGCCCTCGGCGATCTGCAATGTGGCGCAGGTCGGTTTTGCCCTGTCGGCGATTCCAATTGGCGTTAACAACGGTTGGATCACCTGGGATGAAGGGGCTGCACGCACCCTGGGCACGCTGAATATGTTGTTGAATAATGTCGATCAACACCGGGGATTCTTCTACCACTTCCTGAATAAGTGGACGGGGAAACGGGCCTGGAACTCTGAACTTTCAACTATTGATACCACACTGGCGTTGAATGGCGTGATTGTTGCCGGGGAGTTCTTCGGGGGTGAAATCAAACAAATGGCGGACCAGATTTATCACAAAGTCGACTGGGAGTGGTTCCGCGATCCTATAACCAATCAGTTTTATATGGCGTGGTACCCGGAGAATGGCGGTGGATTCAATGAGTACAAATGGTCCGGCCCGGTTGAACAGGCCAGCATGTATGTACTGGCGGCAGGCTCTCCGACGCATCCGGTCAATGGCGATATGTTCTACAGCATAAATCGTGCTAAACGATCGTACCGCGGGAGTGAGCCGGTGTTTGATACCTGGTTTGGCTCCAGCTTTACCAACCAGTTTTCTAATGCCTGGGTCGATTTCCGTGGCAAGGTCGATAAGCTGGGTGATGACTGGTTTAACGATGCGGTGCTCAACTCGCAAATCAGTCGCCAATACAGCATTGATGAACAGGATAACTTCAAGACGTTCGGTCCTGATTCATGGGGACTGTCGGCGGCGCCAGGCCCAGATGGCGCCTATCATGGCACCTATGGTGCGCCACCGGCGACGGCGGCCAGCACGGATGGCACTATGGTGCTTTCCGGCGCAGTAGGCGCCATTGTATTCACGCCACAAGCATCACTGGCGGCGATGCAAAACTATTACCGGAACCACCCTTATACCTGGGGCAAGTACGGCTTTAAAAGCGGTTATAACCTGGATGTTAAGCCGTATTGGTACTCTTCATCAGTTAATGGGCTGGAAAAAGGGATTAGCGTCGTCATGCTCGAAAATTATCGCACAGGCATCATTTGGCGGTTGTATATGCAGAATGCGGAGATTAAGCGAGGTGTGGCCGCCATTGGCCTGACTGCGCGCAATGAGGTTAGCGGAGAGTGACGTGACTGACAGACAGTTAGGGGCAGTTTTTTGCTGTCAGTGATAATAAAAAGTGGGTTCAGCATGCTGAACCCACGGTTTTATTTTAATGCGAACTGCCCTGGGAAATCCCCAGGCCGGTTTGCGAACGTACAAATTGGAAACGGAAGCGCTCACGCTCCTGCTGCCCAGCCAATGAGCTGTCGGTGACCGAGAACAGCCAGGTGCCGACGAACGCGACAATCATCGAGAACAACGCCGGATATTCATAAGGATAAATGGCCTTCTCATGCCCCAGGATCTGCACCCAGATAGTTGGGCCGAGGATCATCAGGATCACCGCCGTCAGCAGACCTAACCAGCCGCCGATCATGGCGCCGCGCGTAGTCAGGCGTGACCAATACATCGAAAGAATGATAATCGGGAAGTTACAACTGGCAGCAATCGAGAAGGCCAGCCCGACCATAAAGGCGATATTCTGTTTCTCGAACAAAATCCCCAGTGCAATGGCCACGATCCCCAGGATCACCACGGTAATCTTTGAAACCCGCAGTTCATCACGCTCGGTCGCCTTACCGTTTTTAATCACGCTGGCGTACAAGTCATGAGATACCGCAGAAGCTCCTGCCAGTGTCAGGCCGGCAACCACCGCCAGAATGGTGGCAAAGGCGACCGCTGAAATAAACCCGAGGAAGAAGTTACCGCCGACGGCGTTGGCCAAATGCACCGCTGCCATATTGGTACCGCCCAACAGCGCTCCGGTAGCGTCTTTGAATGCTGGATTAGGGCCGACTAACAAAATTGCGCCGAAGCCGATAATAAAGGTCAGGATATAGAAGTAACCGATAAAGCCGGTGGCATAGAACACACTCTTGCGGGCTTCTTTGGCATCGCTGACGGTAAAGAAGCGCATCAGGATGTGCGGCAGACCCGCAGTACCAAACATCAGCGCCAGCCCCAACGAGAGCGCGGAAATAGGATCGGACACCAGTCCGCCCGGGCTCATGATGGCGATGCCTTTCGGATGCACTTTCACGGCCTCGGCAAACAGGGTATTGAAGTCAAAATTGACCGATTTCATCACCATCAGCGCCATAAAACTGGCACCGGCCAGCAACAATACCGCTTTGATAATCTGTACCCAGGTGGTTGCCAGCATGCCGCCGAACAGCACGTACAGCACCATTAAAATACCGACCAGGATCACCGCCACGTGGTAGTTAAGACCAAACAGTAACTGGATCAGCTTACCGGCGCCAACCATCTGTGCAATCAGGTATAGCGCGACCACCACCAGTGAGCCGCAGGCCGAAAGGGTACGGATTGGTTTCTGCTTAAGTCGGTAAGAGGCCACGTCAGCAAAGGTATAACGGCCCAGATTTCGCAGGCGTTCTGCAATCAGGAACAAAATGATCGGCCAGCCGATCAGGAAGCCGATGGAATAAATCAGTCCGTCATAGCCAGAGGTATACACCAGTGCGGAAATACCCAGGAAAGAAGCGGCTGACATAAAGTCGCCGGCAATCGCCAGGCCGTTCTGCAGGCCGGTGATTTTGCCGCCTGCGGTGTAGTAATCCTGGCGTGAACGAGTTCGTTTGGAAGCCCAGTAAGTGATGTATAGCGTGGCACCGACAAACAGTACGAACATCACGATCGCCTGAATATTCAGCGGCTGGCGATGAACTTCGCCACTAATGGCATCAGCAAAAGCCAGGCCCGGCAGCATCAGTAGGGCGGCGACAGACAATAAAGGCTTCATTTCTTCACCTCACGCAAGACTTCTGCAGTCAGGCGATCGAACTCGCCGTTGGCGCGGAATACATAGATCCCGGTCAACACGAAAGAGATCACGATCAGGCCGACGCCGACCGGGATCCCGCGGGTAATGGTCGATCCTTCAGCGATCGGTGTGCCCAACCACTGTGGATCGAAAGCGATCAATAAAATAAAGCTGACGTACAGCGCCAGTGTAATCAGTGAAAGCAGCCAGGCGAATCGGCTACGTTTTCGCACCAGTTCTATAAAGCGCGGGTTTTCCTCAATCCCTTGATAAATGGTGTCATTCATCAGAGCATCTCCAGTAGGTATTGATAGAGTACGCCGCGCTTGATGCCGATCACCGGGTTATTTTCCCGCTGATCGGCCTGAGGCGGCGGAAATTACGACGGAACTTTCATTGATTGTTTTTCTTCCAACAGCTTGTCGACTACGGCCGGATCCGCCAGCGTTGAGGTATCTCCCAAATTGCTGGTATCACCGGCGGCAATTTTGCGCAGGATGCGACGCATGATCTTGCCGGAACGCGTTTTTGGCAGAGAGTCTGTCCAGTGCAGCACGTCCGGCGTGGCGATCGGTCCTATTTCTTTACGTACCCAGTTACGTACTTCGGTATATAGCTCAGGCGTCGGTTCTTCACCGTGGTTCAGCGTGATATAGGCGTAAATCGCCTGGCCCTTGATGTTATGAGGGATGCCGACCACCGCCGCTTCGGCGATTTTCGGGTGGGAAACCAGGGCCGACTCGATCTCGGCGGTGCCCAGACGGTGACCGGAGACGTTAAGCACGTCATCGACACGGCCAGTGATCCAGTAATAGCCGTCTTCATCACGGCGTGCGCCGTCACCGCTGAAATACATGCCCTTAAAGGTGGAGAAGTAGGTTTGTTCGAAACGATCGTGGTCACCGAACAACGTGCGAGCCTGGCCTGGCCAGGAGTCGGTGATCACCAGGTTGCCTTCACAGGCGCCCTCCTGCACAGTGCCGATATTATCGACCAGTGCCGGTTGAACACCGAAGAACGGCCGCGTAGCGGAACCGGCTTTCAACTCGGTGGCACCGGGCAGCGGAGTGATCATAAAGCCGCCGGTTTCGGTCTGCCACCAGGTGTCGACGATCGGGCATTTGCCGTTACCGATTTTGTTGTAATACCACTCCCAGGCTTCCGGGTTGATCGGCTCCCCGACCGAACCCATGATGCGCAGCGAATCGCGTTTGGTGCCTTCAATCGCTTTATCGCCTTCGGCCATCAGCGCACGAATGGCGGTGGGGGCGGTATACAGGATATTGACCTGGTGCTTATCAATCACCTGCGACAGGCGGTTGACGCCAGGGTAGTTCGGCACGCCTTCGAACATCAGGGTGATGGCGCCGCAGGCCAGCGGGCCGTAGAGCAGATAGCTGTGGCCTGTAACCCAGCCGACGTCGGCCGTACACCAGTACACGTCACCGTCGTGGTAGTCGAAGACGTACTTGAACGTCATGGCGGCATACACCAGATAGCCACCGGTGGTGTGCAGCACGCCTTTGGGTTTGCCGGTCGAGCCGGAGGTATAAAGGATAAACAACGGGTCTTCCGCGTTCATCTCTTCCGGTGGGCAGTCGGCGGAAACGCCGTTGATCAGCTCATGCCACCATAAATCACGGCCTTCCTGCCAATAACCCGGCTTGCCGGTACGTTGGAAAACGACCACGTTGGTGATGCTTTTCACGCCAGGGTTTTTCAGCGCGTCGTCGACGTTCTTTTTCAGCGGTACGGCGCGCCCGGCGCGCAGGCCTTCGTCAGCGGTGATAACCAGCTTGGAATTGGAGTCGATAATGCGGCCGGCGACCGCCTCTGGCGAGAAACCGCCAAAGATTACCGAGTGCACCGCACCGATACGTGCACAGGCCAGCATGGCGACCGCGGCTTCCGGCACCATGGGCATATAGATAGCCACGACGTCGCCTTTTTTGACGCCCAACTTTTTCAGTACGTTGGCGAACTGGCAGACATCGTGATGCAGTTGTTTGTAGGTCACTTGTTTCGACTGGGTGGGATCGTCACCTTCCCAGATAATGGCGGTCTGGTCACCGCGTTCGGCCAGATGGCGATCGAGGCAGTTGGCCGCCAGGTTCAGGGTGCCGTCTTCAAACCAGCGGATACTGATATGGCCCGGATCGAACGACGTGTTTTTTACCCGGCTATAAGGTTTGATCCAGTCCAGGATTTTTCCTTGCTCGCCCCAGAAAGCCTCGGGGTTTTGCACAGACTGTTGATAATATTGTTGGTATTGTTCTGGGTTAATCAGGGCGTGTTCTGCAATTGCAGAAGGAATAGCGTGTTTATGCACTTGGCTCATGGCTTTTCTCCTTGAAGTTGTTAATAATATGTCAACTAGAGGTTAAGTATAGTTTGCTCCGATTCTTTGTTTCTTTTTTGGGCGGCAGATCACGCAACGAAGATATTGATTTGTAATAGTTCTGCCTCATTCGTGTGGGGCATCTGCCTGCTTGGTGGGAGAAAGCGGTTAAATAGGAAGTTTTAGTCAGAAAACGCTATCTAAAGAACTAAAAAGAATAACCAACTCGGCAATAACTCCGCTTTTTATCGGTATTAGTTAATATAAAATGCCGAGATTAAAATCTCTGTTAAACCTTTTCGGACCTTAGAGCACCTTTAATATTCGATGTCGATATTAATAGCCAAGCCGTCAGCCAAGAGTGCTAATAAGGAAAAGATTTCGGAATCATCCTATTAAATAGGAGGCCTGTGAGGCCCGGATATTTTCATTTTGAAAACTTTAATGTAACAGAATACAAACATCTCTATCGGACTAAATATGCAAGATTAACGAAAGTTAACGCATTTTCATCATGTATCAAACTCAATATCCCAGGTGCTATTGTGATTCACCTCACATAAAATTAAGCTTTTAATAACAATAAATTATGCCTGGCGACACTGAAAATCAAATCACGTGAGTTCGTTTTTTGCACAAAACCCAGATAAAACAAGGCTTGCAGAGTATGCCTGCCAAATGGTAAAGATTTAAACAGCGTCACACTAAGGGCAGGTGAACGCTTCCTGGTCATTAACATAAGCCTGTATTAAATGATTAAGTATTCTTTTCGGCGCGTTATTATAAATGTGCCGAAAAGAGTCTTTGAGGACTTTTTGGGTATGAAGAGTGTAAAAATCAGTCTTGCCTGGCAAATTATGATTGCATTGGCGTTGGGCATTATTGTTGGGGCGGTGCTCCATAATCAAACTGAATCACGAGAGTGGTTAGTCAGTAATATTCTAAGCCCGGCCGGTGATATATTTATCCGCCTGATTAAGATGATTGTGGTACCGATCGTTATTTCTACGCTGGTGGTGGGGATTGCCGGCGTGGGGGATGCGAAGAAGTTAGGCCGTCTCGGGTTGAAAACCATTATTTACTTCGAAGTGATCACCACTATCGCCATTGTGGTGGGGCTGACATTGGCTAATGTTTTTCAACCCGGCCACGGTATCGACATGTCGACGCTGACCGCGGTGGATATCTCGCAGTATGAAAAAACCACGGAGCAGGTGCAAAGTGGCTCGCACAGCCTGGTTGCCACCATTCTGTCGTTGATCCCGTCGAATATTTTCGCCTCGATGGCGAAAGGCGACATGTTGCCGATCATCTTCTTCTCGGTGCTGTTTGGCCTGGGCCTGTCGTCACTGCCGAAAGAAACCAAAGAGCCGCTGCTGAAGGTATTTAAAGCCGTTTCCGAAAGCATGTTCAAAGTCACGCATATGATCATGCGCTATGCGCCGATTGGGGTGTTTGGTCTGATTGCAGTGACGGTTGCCAACTTCGGCTTCGCCTCATTGCTGCCTCTGGCCAAACTGGTACTGCTGGTGTACTTCGCGATTGCCTTCTTTGCGTTGGTGGTGCTGGGGGCGGTCGCACGCATCTGTAACCTGCGTATCTGGACGCTGATCCGTATCCTGAAGGATGAACTGATCCTGGCCTTCTCCACCGCCAGTTCGGAAACGGTGCTGCCGCGCATCATTGAAAAGATGGAGGCTTACGGCGCGCCGAAGGCGATCACCAGCTTTGTGGTACCGACCGGTTACTCCTTCAATCTGGACGGCTCAACGCTGTATCAGAGCATTGCCGCCATCTTCATCGCGCAGCTGTATGGGATTGAACTGTCCCTAGGCCAGGAGATTGTGCTGGTGGTAACGCTGATGCTCACCTCGAAGGGGATTGCCGGCGTGCCCGGTGTTTCCTTTGTGGTGCTGTTGGCGACGCTGGGTAGCGTGGGGATCCCGTTGGAGGGCCTGGCGTTTATCGCTGGTGTAGATCGCATCCTGGATATGGCGCGTACCGCACTGAACGTGGTGGGCAATGCGCTGGCGGTGCTGGTGGTAGCTAAATGGGAACACCAGTTCGACAGTAAAAAGGCGCTCGCCTTTGAGAAAGAGTTCTTGTCCGGCAAAGCCAGGCAGATAACAGACTCTTAATCGTCATTGTACGTAATGATTGGAAAACCCGCCTGGTGGCGGGTTTAGTCGTCTTGGGATCAGCAGGAGGGGGCAGAGCCCTGGGCTGGCAGGAAGCGCAGCGGATCCAATGCGGTAGCACGATAACGGATCTGGAAGTGCAGCATCACCTTGTCGGTACCTGTGCTGCCCATGGTGGCAATCTTCTGCCCGGCTTTCACTTCCTGAGCATTGCGCACCAGCAGAGTGTTGTTGTGGGCATAGGCGCTGATGTACTCATCATTGTGTTTGATCATAATCAGATTGCCATAACCCCGCAGTTGGTTGCCAACGTACACCACCCGCCCTTTGGCTGCGGCAAATACCGGTTGCCCACGGTTACCGGCGATATCGATGCCTTTATTGCCCCCGTCGGCCGTCGAATACTTGCTGATAATGTTGCCCTGGGTTGGCCAGCGCCAGCATTTGATACTGCTGCGGATCGGCGGTGCAACGGCTGCAATCTGGCTGGTTGACTGTGTTTTGCGTGTCTTGCCTTTCTTTGCCGTCGCGTTATTTAACGCCAGTTTTTGGCCAATCTCGAGGTTGTAGGGTTTGGGGATTTTATTGCGTCGCGCCAACTCGCTGACTTCGCTGTTGGTGATCCAGGCAATGTAGAACAGAGTATCGCCACGTTTGACGGTATAGGTGTTGCCGTTATAGCTGCCTCTGGCCAAGCGATCATAATCACGGTCGTAGCTGTTCGATTTCTTTCCGGAGCCGCACCCCAGTAATCCCAGACTGATTACGCACACGGCAATCAGCCGCCATACAGCGAATGTGCTTCCCATACTCAAATATCGTCCTTAAACGTCGTCGCGCTCTATTGTGATCTGCCTATAGTAACATCAACGGTCAGGTGGTCAAAAACGCCCCCGTGGACTAAATTTTGCCGGGCGAAGGCAGAAGGTTTTACCTTTTGGCTCAATAATGTTCATGGATTGGGAACAGCTAATATGCAAGAAACCTTAACGCTCTCCGGTTATCTGGTGCTGGCAGCCACACTATTAGTGGCTTATGTGATCTTCGGCATCGCCGGTTTTGGTTCCGCGTTAGTCGCCAGTCCGATAATGGCGCTTTATATGCCGGTGGCGAAAATCGTCCCGTTGCTGGCACTGCTGGATATGTGCGCGGCGATTGTTAACGTCAGTCGCGACGGGCGGAATGCTCAATGGCCTGAATTAAAAAGGCTGGTCCCACTGATGATTATCGGCAGCCTGTTGGGGGCGGCGATCCTGTTGAAGACTCGACCAGAAATTCTGTTGCTGGCGCTGGGGATTTTTGTGGTGTTTTACGCGCTCTATTCACTCAGTGGTTTAAAGCCCGCTCGGCAATTTTCACCCAGGGCGGCGGTGCCTTTTGGTTTGGTGGGGGGGATATTCAGCGCACTCTTTGGTAGCGGTGGCTTTATTTATGCCATCTATCTCAGTGGCCGGATTGAGAAAAAAGAAGCTTTCCGTATAACCCAAACCACTCTGATTGGTATGAGTACCCTGACTCGGGTGGTCATTTTTGCTCTGGCCGGTGTTTATCTGGACGTTGACTTATTACTGCTGGCGCTAGTGCTGGTGCCGGGCATGCTGGTGGGGATTACCCTGGGCCGTTACTTCACGTTGAAGATGTCGCGTGAGCAATTCCTCAAGCTCATCAATGTGATCTTGTTGGCTTCTGGCGCTATGTTGATTATTAAGTACTTTAGTTGACGGCGATGGCGGGGCGAGTCTGGCCGAATAATCGAACCAAGGAGACGGGGATTCTCAATCCCTTTAAAACTGCTTATGAACTACCTACCTCCACTTCAGTGACAAGACATTTTGCCTGGATCATCTTGTTGCCAAAACATTTTTCTATCAACGCATTACACCTAAATAGATTATAAAAAAACCAATTAGTTCCTACTAGAATCCTATCTTGTGATTAGTATCATAGTCAGGCTATCTTTTGAGAAGGATGATCAGCTTCTGCTGTTTAGCCGATGGGAAAAATAATTGATTTTCTTATTTACTGATACGATCTGTGACTTGAGGGAGTTAATCTGTCTTCAATGACATTGCAGATGGAACGTAGGGTGGATGATGATTTCAACTTACTGGTAGTGTTTTATATTCAGATAATGCCCAATGGCTTTGTCATGCAGTTCCACCGATTTTGAGAACGACAGCAACCTCCTGTCTAGACTTGACAGATGTTGTCTCAGATTCAGGTTATGCTGCTCAATACGATGCGTGTAACGCTTGCTGATAAAATGCAGCTTTCCCTTTCATGCGCGACTCATACAGTAGCCTGAGTTTTTTAATGGTGGAAAATAGAGTTGAGGCCAACGTCCATAAAGTGTGCGCTAGTATGGCATCCGATACCATTCATGGCCATATCAATGATTTTCTGGTGGTACCAGGCTGAGAAGCGGTGGAGCTACCATGTCTTACGGCAGTGAGAGCAGAGGTATTGCTGATGCCCGGCAGTACTTTTGCCATCATGCACCATGTCTTCAATGGCCGAATAGAAGGGACTGCAGACGGAGACGAGAGCCATAGGAGCACCTCAAAAAGCATTATCACTACCTCAGACTTGAAATGTAAGTATATTTATGGCTTTATCTACCTCAGAAGTGTTGCTGAATGTAAAATTCGTCTTAAGGGCCGCTATTGTAGTTAATCTATTATTAAATGGAATTCATGAAAAATGATACAGCAAGAAAGAAAAGTACTATGCACTATAGAAAAAGGATACAGTTCAGAAAGAGAGGAACAAATCGGGAAGTTAAGAGTATATTTTGAAATATTCGAGAATGGAGATATTTCACCTATAAATCAAATGGAGTTTTTTTGTGACACTGAACAAGTGTTTGTAACAAATGGATATTCAGATATTAAAGAAAGGTTTAAAAATAATTTATTTGAAGCTATATGTATACCCACTAATTTTGAACAAAAAGATGGTAACTGTAAATATGTCACCCGAGCAAATTCATGTGAGGAAATTAAAGGGCTACAAGTTTCCCAAGTTTACAATGGCAGCTTACCAACACCAAATGATCCATTTATAGTTGTAGATGATAATCCATTAACTAAAACATTACTAATTAATGATGATGGCTTTATGTATGGGCCGTTCGATTACACAAGCAAGTTTGATGATAAAACAGAAGGTTACATTCTTTCTCTTAAGTCGATTAATACACCCTTAAGCAAAATACCACAATATCATATAGGTAAGGTTGGAATACAAAAATGTGTAGGGTATTTATCCAAGGATAAAAGAAAACCTCTATTCTTGGCAAATATAAAAAAAGTTCTAGAGATTCTTGATGAAGAAATCGATTTTATTACGGATGATCAAATTTTATCAGTTTATGGTAATAAAATCGCTTTAAATGCAGATTTTAGATCTTTCACTAAAGGAACAATTGCTCAAATAAGAAAACATTTCTCCTCTGCAACAGAATACCGAACCTTTCCTCAACGTTTTAACCGTTTATTTCAGTGTTTAGAGGATTCTTTAGCTTGGGATTCTACTAAAACTGAGTTGATTCAAACGTTTTTAGCAACTAAGGAAGGCAAGCAAGTTTTAGTTGATTATATATCAAAAAATAGAGATGATTATTTTAAAGAGGAAAAAGCTAATTTTACAAGAAAAATGGAAGAAGAGACAAAAAAGCAAAAGAACGCTTTCGATGAATTAAAAGAAAAGAAAGAGGCATTAGAGTCAGAAATCCGAAAAAAAACAAGAGAAAGAAACGATTTTGAAGTAAACAACGCAGGAACTTTATCATCTTTGACTGATGAAAAAAGAAAAATTATTGAAAGCCAAATTTCTAGTGAAAGGAATAAGCTTGATAGCTTGATTAATGAAGTCAAATCCATAGAAGAAAAATATAGCAAACTTAAAGATTACGACAAGCTACAAAAAGAAATTCAAATTTTGGAAGACGATCGCGACCGCGCTCGAGATAAAAAGAAACAAATGGAGGAACAGGTTGATGAGGTTAGAGCTAAACTCAAGGAGAATAATGAAGTATTAACAAGTCGTTTAGTTAAACTTAAACCTGACGTTGATGCTTTATGTGGATTGAGACCCAGAAATGCTGTTGAACAACTCGATTATAATGTAACTATAAAAACAAACGATGCTTCTAGTGATATAGAAGATATTCGTGAGGATTTAATTGATACTGTATTGGAGTCTTTGAATAAACAAGGGAGGAAAACTGATTATGCAACTGCCGCCAACATATTAACGACAATTTCTCAGTGTCAGTTTACTTTATTTAGTGGGCTTCCTGGTACTGGTAAAACATCACTTGCAAAAATGTTGGGGAATTGTCTAGGATTAGGGAATCGATTCCTAAATATCCCTGTCGCTAGGGGCTGGACATCATCAAGAGATGTTCTTGGTTTCTATAACGCCTTATCTCAATCCTTTTCACCTGCTTCAACAGGACTATATGAATTAATCCAGAAATTGAGTTCCGAAATTGACGATAACAAAGATGTTGCTGCTTCAATTATATTGCTAGATGAATTTAATTTATCTCAACCCGAGCATTACTTTAGTCCGTTTTTAGAAATGGCTGACCCGGAGTCAAAAAGAGTTTTAACTACGGGGAATCCAGATAAAGCATATTTAAACATACCTGATTATTTACGTTTTTTGGGTACAATAAATCAAGATGAATCAGTTCAATCGCTGACGCCAAGATTACTAGATAGAGCCGCAATCATAAATTTTGATGATTTCGACCCAAGTTACGAACTTAGTGTCATTGGTACTGAAAATATACTAGATGTTGCTCCTGAGGCTATAAGTGGAAAAACATTTATTGAAATCTTTAAAGCTAATAGTTTAGAAATTCCTGCGGATATTGAGAAGGTATTGCAGTCGGTTGTTATGACGTTAAGAGATGACCGTCCTGAATATGGGAATCCAGTAATAATTTCATACAGAAAAGTTAAAGCAATTAGATCTTATTATAATGTTGCTGGGCCTCTAATGTCGATGGAAAGTAAGTATCTTGGCTTAGATTATGCTTTATGCCAACACGTTATTCCTTTACTTAATGGCTATGGTCAAGGATTTGGGAAACGCCTCGAGGCATTAATACTGAATCTCCCTGATGAAATGGAAAAATCTCTTAAAATGTTGAAAAGAATTTTAAGCCATGGCAATCAGAATATGTTTAGTTATGGGCATAACTTATGATTAAGTGGAAAGTCTTTATTAATTATATTGATGAGTCTACATGTCTATATCTAGCACATGGAGAAAAAATACAAGTTAAAGAGACTGACAAACTTGTATTTGAAATTTATATGGATACTGAAGATCTTTCCATTCATGGATCACCGACCATTGTGGTCGGTGATATTCCTTTGGTTATGGTATTGCAGGAGAATGTGAATGAGAATTTCTATATTTTTACCTCGAAAGATTCAATAACATCACATGGGGCTAGGTATTTCTATAATTTTTTTGGGGAAAGCGAAGTTACTTTATATTTTGATAATGTGTTTGAAGAGCCCAAATCGGTTACTTTTGACATATTGGCCCGAAAAGAAAATGCACTTATAGCCAATGAAATGCTTTCGTTCCTAACGGAAAACCTTGAAGATGCCATCACAATTTGCTTTTCACGTAGTAAGCGAGGAGCTGATTTATTAGGTGATGTTGAGCATAAATTCAATAAAATTGATGCAATTAATCAAGCCTTCGATTATCTAAGTAGCGCTATACATCTATTTTTAAAAGAGCGGAAATCGCAGATTCAGTCTGATATGATTTTATCAGAAAATGGAACTCCTACTGGCCCTGATTCAGTTTACTGGGCTTTGACTAATATTGATAAGCTGTCACCGGCAAACCAAGATAGTGTTAATATTTATTTTAATAATAGAGGTTATCATTATGATCAATTACCGAAAGAGATATCATTAGAAAATTTTGATGTTTATGAGAATAGAGTCATAAACACATTTTTTATTAACGCAGTTAATTTTTTACACTCACTTAAGAGTGAATATAGTACAACTATTAAATTACCTCATAATACTTTAAATAGTGAATATGTAAGATTCGACCATACAATGGCAAAGTTCTCCAAAATGGTGTTGGATGTTAAAATAAAAGAGATTAATGTTCTGATATCTAAAGCCAGTGAGTTAATAGGGATATACCAAAAGTTAATACCGTCTAAAGTTAGGGTTTCCGCAATTCCTCGTATGTCATCATACGTAGTAAAACATTCCCACTATAAAGAAGCATTTTCGAGAATAGAGAAATGCTATAAATCACAGGCTCCAGATTTCTCTAATAATAAATTATTATTGGGATTGAAGAATCTTTCAATCATTTATGAGTTGACTTCATTATTACTACTTTATAGAGAAATAGAAAGTGTATTCCAGACGTCTTTAACAGTTCAGAATTATAGAGCTCATGCTGAATCGAACCCTTTCGGTGGTATTGATGCGGAGCGTCCTGAGGGCATTGTAAATAATCATTTCGTTTTTTCAAATTCAGATTTTTTGATTGATCTACTTTATGAGGCTAAAATATACCCTTATAGTGCTAATAGCAAACCTGGTGATTTGATTGATACCAGTAATACTTATGGTTCGGCTCTTTATGGAAAACATCATTTTTGTCCTGACTTTGTTATGAAAGTCACCTCAAAAGATAAAGGTTCATCATTCACAGTTATATTGGATTCGAAGTTTAAGGATTTTAATTCGATCAAAGAGTACGATATAGATTCCCTTACTAACAAATACCTGATGAATATACATTCGGTTGGAGATGATGGCCGGGTTAAAATATCATCAATTGATATGTTGATTATTCTATTTGCTCATACAAAATCAGGTTCTTTGTTAAGAAGGGTAGCACCTCGTCATTGTTTAACGGGGCAATATCCGGTTTTCCCACAGTCGACAGCAATCGCACTTCATACTGGAGATGTTTCATTGTTACATGAACATTTATTAAGTATAAGAGAAATAGTTTCAGGTGGAGAGAGTATTGACTCAACGACTTGAAATGCTTCGTTTCAAAGTGATTGTAATTTACTGGCTTACTACACCACCTCAACTTTGTATACTTAGTTGAGGTGAGTGAAATGCGTTAAGAAATTTATAACTCGCTGGGAACGCTAGAATGAAAATTTACCACTGGTGTTTATGGCCTAAACATCTGTATTAAAATTTAAATACTCTGCATTGTGTATTAGTATTTGGTAAATTTAATACGGTTTATGAAGTTGTGCTGAATGATATATAAATGTATGAACTAATTTCCTGAAAGACATGGTGAAAAGTGCACTGACCTGCTCCCCGTTGATTAGTACATCCCGATGTTAGTAATGTCTTCATAAACTACATGAGGACATCCCCATGAAGAAGTGTTTTCTGACCAACAGATCATCAGTATTCTCCGCGAGGCTGAAGCCGGGGTTTCAGCCCATGAGCTCTGCCGCAAGCATGCTATTTCAGACGCCACCTTCTACACCTGGCGCAAGAAGTCTGGCGGCATGGAAGCCGCCGATATCAAAAAAATCAAAGATCTTGAGGACGAGAATCGTCGCCTGAAGCAAATGTTTGCCGATCTGAGTCTGGAATGCCGGGCGCTGAAAGACGTCATCGAAAAAAAGCTTTAAAACCAGCGATAAAGCGTGAACTCGTCAGCTATCTGACTACGTAGTTTACGATGAGCATACGACAGGCATGCAGGATGTTATCGCTGAGCAGGACAGTTTTTCGTTATCAACCGGATACGCAACGTGATGAACCGGTGATCCAGAGGCTGACTGAGGCGGCTGAACGCTATCCTCGCTACGGATTTAAGAAGCTCTTTCAGGTGCTGCGCAGGCAGGGCCACACCTGGAACCACAAGCGTGTACACCGGATTTACTGTCTGCTGAAACTGAATATCCGTCGTAAGGGTAAACAACGCCTGCCGGTGCGCAATCCGGCTCCGCTGGCAACGCCGGAAGCACTCAACCAAAGCTGGTCGATTGATTTTATGCACGACGCACTGACATGTGGCCGACGTTTTCGGACTTTCAACGTCGTGGATGATTTTAACCGAGAGGCGCTGGCTATCGAAATTGACCTGAATATCCCGTCACAGCGCGTTGTGCGTGTTCTGGACAGAATAGTGGCAAGCCGTGGATATCCGCTGAAGATGCGCATGGATAACCGCACAGTGGCACCTGTCAATTGTCACTGAACAGGAAACCTTCCGGATGAAAAAAGCAATTCTTGTCTCTTCCATGGCAGCACTGATGCTGACCGGGTGCGTTACTCAACAGCCTCTGCAGCAGCGTGATATTTCCCCTGTTACGCCGTCTGTCATCGTCAACCGCAATGTTCAGCCGGTCAACCCGGATGCCTACGGGCAGGCCCCAGAGGTGGTGCGTTACGACCGTTACTTATTGGTCAGCACTGACCCGGCGGCCGTTCAGCGTGATCCGCTCTCGCAAATCATCGATATCCGTATTCCGGCGTCAGTAAAACCGACGGTTGCTGATGCGTTGCGCTATGCGCTGCGACAGTCGGGCTATTCCCTGTGTGCGACCGGACCGGCAAACGGCGTGCTGTACCGCCAGGCGTTGCCGGCGGTGCAGTACCAACTGGGACCGATGCGTTTGCGTATTGCCCTACAAGTGTTGGCCGGCCCCGCGTGGCAGCTCGAGGTAGACGACGTGCAACGTGTTGTCTGCCACAGCCTGCGTGACGGGTATCAGTTGCCGGCTACGCAGCTGCTGCCGGTGACGGTGGCGTCGGGCAAGGCGGTTTCAGCACGTCCTGCAGCGTCGGTCATTGCGCCTCAAGCGGTTAACGCGTTACCGGCAACCGGCGGGTGGTTGAAAAAATGACAGAGAATAATGAAGAAATAGTGCCGATGACATCGGCAAAAAAAGGGTTGCTGCGCAGTAAGGCTTTTTGGGGAGTAACTGCCGGCTTCGTCGTCGTCCTGGTTGCTGGCCTCGTCGGTACAGGGGCTATCAAACATGTCGATCAGCGTATTGCCCAGCTTGAGCAGGCACAGAAAGCACTGGCACCGCAGGATGGCATGAACTCTATGGCCGATGTGGTGCAGAGGCATGCAAAACAGCTCAAAAGCCTGGCTGAACGCCAGGCCTCGCTCACGCGACAGATTGGGGCGCTGACGCTAACCAATGGGTTACCGGAAAAACTTGAGCAGCAGCTGCAGGCTCAACAGGTTGAGTTGAATGCGCTGAAAGACAGTATCGAGTCCGTGAAAAAGTCAGCAACTGAAAAGCCGGCACCGACTGTGGCGCCATCAACGTCCGTACCCGCAGCCCCTTCAGCGACAGCCAAAATCACCCCAAAGCACAAACCTACGCCGATTAAATCCTCCCCGCGTAATGCGGTACGCCGCGTGGCGCGCAAGGCGCCATTCGTGCTGACCGAGGTGGAGCAGCGTGGGACGTCGGCCTTTGCGGCTGTGGCGCCGCAGGGGTTCAGTGATTTATCGCAGGTGCGGTTAATCGGGGAAGGGGAGTCAGTCGCTGGCTGGACCCTGGTCAGTGCTGGCTACGGGCAGGCGACGTTTCGTGTGAACGGCCGTCTGCAGACCGTCAGCGCCCAATAAGGAGAGCGTGATGAACATGAAATACAGCGTGATTGCCTTGGTGCTGCTGAGCCCGTTATCACAGGCGGCGGAGCAGACGGCCATCGAGAACAGCCAGTCTACACTGAGCCAGCTTCAACAGAGCCAGGCGAACAAGACGGCTGAACAGGGCAAGCAGTGGGGCATCAGTAGGGAAGAGTACCAGCGATACCAGCAGTTGATGGATGGTCCCCGCGGGACCCAATCCCCCGGGCTTGATCCGTTAACCGCCCTTGGCATTGAAGCTCAGAGCGACGCCGAACGTAAAAAGTACGCCGAGCAGTGGGTGAAGCAGGAGTTTGTCCGCACTGAGAAAGAACTCAAGTTCCAGCGTGAGGTGGATGCGGCCTGGCAGCGCCTCGGTGTGTTGCCGGTCAATATGGGGAATGCTGCGGGGATCGCGCATGACACCGGCGGGCGACTGGCGCTGTTCGTGAAAGCGAAGGACTGCGGTCAGTGTGATGCACGACTGGCGGCGGTGCTGGCAGATAACCGGCCGGTCGACATTTACCTGGTCGACAGCAAGGGTAATGACAGCCTGCTGCGTGACTGGGCTCGGGAACATCATATTCCCATCGACAAAGTGCGCGCACGTCAAATCACGTTGAATCACGACGGTGGCCGCTGGATGAAATTCGGCAACGGCCTGATGCCGGTGGTGCTGCAGCAAGGGGAAAACGGATGGACACTCGCCGCATTCTGACCCGGGGGCTATTGCCCCTGTTCGCCCTCCTGAGTTGCGGGGGGGCGGCAACCGTTCATGCGTCCACGCAGCAGGTCCCTTCCGGCTACCGGGAGGTGGCACTGCGTCACGGCATCCCTCCGGAATCCCTGTATTCGGTGGCGCTGGCCGAGACCTCGATGGCGCCGAAAAGCATTGTTTCGGTGACCCGCGGGGCCGGTCCGGCCCCGGATGTGGAGCGCCCCTGGCCCTGGACCATAAACGTGGCAGGCAAAGGGTACCGCTACGCCAGCCGTCTGCAGGCCTGGGAAGCCCTGCAGCGCTTTTTGAAAACACATCCTCGCAAACGTATTGATGTCGGGATTGCCCAGGTCAATCTGGGCTGGAACGGCCATCACTTCACGTCGATCTGGGAGGCGTTTGATCCGTACACCAACCTCAACGCGGCGGCGACCATCCTGCGGGAATGTTATGACCGCAACCCCGGGAGTTGGCTGGTTGCTGCCGGGTGTTACCACCACCCTGCCGGCGGTGCCCCGGCAGCCCGATATAAATCCATTGTGAGCGGCAAGCTGGCACGCCTGAACGGCAGGGCATCTGCCCCGACCCAGGTGGCCAGTTCAACCCCCACGCCCACGGCGTTACCGGCACAAACGGCAGCGCTGACCTGGATTGAACCACGGAGCCAATAATCATGAAAAAAGTGAATTTTCTGCTGTTCGGCCTGAGTCTGGTGACCACCACGGCGCTGGCCAACCTGAATGTGATCGCGGATGTCGGTGGTGAAGATGCTTCGCCGTATTTTGAGGGGATCAATCGGCAGGGCGATGTAGTGGCTCCGCCGGTCATGACGCAAGCCCCCACATCTGCCGATGAGGTTGAAGGGGCGGTATTGCCGGTGACGACACCGGAACTGACACCGGGCCCGGTAGAGGGGCGTCCGTTGCAACTGCCCGGGATTGGCGCGCTGTTTATTGTGGGGGATGACGATGAGAGCCGACTCTGGCTGCAGACGAACGCGGAACAACTCAAATCCCGGCACGCTGCGGGTCTGGTTGTTAACGTCAGCAACCTGCCCGCACTGCAGGCGCTGCGTGAGATGGCACCGGGTGTGCCAATGGCACCCGCGTCCGGCAGTGAACTGGCGCGCCGGCTACAGCTGTCGAAATACCCGGTACTCATCACCGATACCGGTCTGTCTCAGCAGGTCGGACCATGATGTCTCCGCAGCATGTCGGTATCGCGCTGATGGCGAATCCGGTGCTGGCTGCCCTGTTGATAGGGCTGTTTATTGCGGTGATGGCCGGGTTGAATCTGCATGGCCGCGAGTCGGCTTCCGCACGGCGCCACCGGCGTTATCGTTCGACGGCAGCCCGTGTTCTGCAGCGGCTGCCGCAACTGGGTGGTGATGCTCAGCGTCTGGCGTACCTGCGCAAAATCAATCCCTATGTCTTTGAAGAGCTGCTGCTCCTGGCATTTGAGCGCCAGGGGTACGCGGTTAACACTGGCCTAGATACAGACCACTTGATCACGGACAAAAAACTCTCCATTGCCG
>RCUM01000460.1_pt1 | contig 24235 bp, 24 predicted proteins | sample 2166141 | NCBI WGS metagenome assembly RCUM01 (sample SAMN09932756, study PRJNA488358) | compost metagenome | isolation source: compost soil in crotonic acid-enriched | place: Germany: Experimental Botanical Garden
TCGCGGCAATACTGTGCAGGAATTCACTGATGTTCGATTGGCAGGATTTAAAACACTTTGTGGTGCTGGCTCGCACCGGTTCATTGTCGGCGGCGGCGCGGGAGTTGGGCTGCGACCACGCGACGGTCGGCCGGCGAGTGGCGGCGCTGGAGAAGGCGCTCGGGCTGCGGCTGATCCTCCGGTTGCCGCGCAGCACGCCGCTGACGCCGGACGGCCAAAAGGTGGCCGGGCTGGCAGCAGAGATCGAAGCTCAAAGCCACGCCATTGCTCGCCATGCCCGCAGCGCCAGTGAAACGCCGCAGGCCCAGGTACGCATCAGCGCGCCGCCGTCGATCGCAGCGCGGGTCATCGCCCCGCATATCGCCGAGTTTCATCAGGCTTTTCCGCATATTACGCTGGTGCTCTCCGGTGAAGCCTCCATCGCCGAACTGGATCGCGGCGACGCCGAAGTGGCGGTACGCATGGTGCGGCCACAGCAGCCGGATTTGCTGGTGCAACGCATCGGCATGATGCGCTACAGGCTGTACGCTACCCCGCAGCACGCCGCCCTGCCGGAAGCGGCGCGGGCCTTTATCGCCTATGACCATCACTACAGCAACCAGCCTCACCAGCAGTGGTTGCAACAGCTGCTGCTGGGCCGCCCGGTGGTGTTTCAGGCCAGCGATCTGTTCTCTTTGCAGGAAGCGGCACGATCGGGGCTGGGTGCCGTAGTTTTGCCGACGTTTGTCGCCGATAACGACCCGGCACTGGTCGCGCTACCGACGCCGATAGCGCCGCCAACGCGCGAGTTATGGCTGGTCACCTACCCCGATCTGGCAGGTTCCACCGCCATCCGCACGGTCATGAATTTCCTGAGCGATCTCATCGGAAAAAAATGCCCACTGGCAATATAAAACATCAGGATTGCTAATTGAATGCTGGACAAAAGTCACGCAGGGGATTATTACTGATCGCCGCGTAATTTACTTTATGGACGGCTGTGATCATGACATTGCGTACTGAATTTGGACGAATTTTGATTACCGGCGCCGGCGGCCGGGTCGCCACGGCATTCCGTCAGTCGGTGGGCGATCGCTATCAACTGCGGCTGGCGGAAAGAGACAGTAACGTGTTGACCGGCCTGCAACCCGGCGATGAGGTGATCGGCTTCGACATTGCCGATCTCGACGCCTGCCGTGCGGCCTGCGCCAATATCGATACCGTGCTGCACCTGGCCGCCGATCCCTCCCCCGATGCCGATTTTTGTCACTCGTTGAAAGATAACAATATCCTCGGCACCTACAATATTTTCCGCGCGGCGAAAGACGCAGGTTGCAAACGCGTGGTGTTCGCCAGCAGCGCGCAGGCGGTGGAAGGCTACCCGCTGGATTATCAGATCCGCCCGGAGGACGCGCCCAAACCGAAAAACCTGTATGGCGTCAGCAAGGCGTTCGGCGAAGGCATTGCAGCCTACTTCGCCCATCAGGAAGGGCTTTCCGCGCTGTCGGTACGCATCGCCAACTTCACCACGCTGGAAGCCGGCGAGCAGCTAAGCGCCCGTGACATGAGCGCTTTTCTCAGCCATCGCGACGCCGCCGATCTGCTGGAACGCTGCATCCGCATTGAAGGCGTGCACCATGCGGTGGTGCACGGCGTCTCCAACAACCGCTATAAGCGGCTGTCGCTGGAAGAGACCAGCCGCCTGCTCGGCTACTACCCGCAAGACGATGCGTTCAGCATTCTGGGCTTCGCCTAAAGTTTGTTGTCGATGCGCTGCAGCAGGTAAGGGAAGAACGGGTTGGAAGCGATACGCATCAACGAATCGAGATCGACCACCAACACCGACCGTTCGCCGCGCGCAGCGATAGTGCCCAGGCTAATGCCGAACTCATCGCGCTGCGCCGGGAAACGCCCATACAGCGAATCGCTCACCGGGAACGGCAGCGCCACATGCGACAACGAATAAATATCCGCCGGGTAAATCATTCCCAGCGGCTGCACGGTTTCCGTGGTTTCACCGGCGGGCGTTATGCGGGCAGTCGCCTCACTGCTTTCCGGTGAGGCATTGGCGATTACCGTCGTCCGGTAACGGCGCGGCGGCGCAGGCAACAACTGGCTGACCGCCGCCGCCGCGTTTGGCCGCAGCAGCGGCCCGAAGTTGATCGTTCGATTGACGTCAAACAGCACCAGTTCGCTGCCGTTCGCCGGCAATTCGTTGTATAAGGCGCGGATCACCGCCCGGGTGCTGACGGTGGAATCCATCACCGACTGGAAGGTCAGCACCGGCGGCAAGGTGCCAAGTTTGCCGTCACGCGCAGCACGGGCGATTTGCTGTTGCAGGCTATTACTGAGCAGATAAGACTGGCGTGCGCCATTCACCGGAAACGAATTGTATTTAAACGGATTAAACTCCGGCAGCACCCCGAGCCACGCCGCTTTGGCAAACGCCGGGAACACCGCCGGCCATCCGGCGATACCGGCGAAACGGGCAAAGCTGGTGACGCCAATCATCGGCGAAATCAGAATCAGCCGCTGCGGTGCCGCCAGTTTCGGGTCTTCCAGCGCGTCCAGCGCATATTTCATCGCCAGCGCACCGCCGTTAGAAAAGCCCACGATATGCAGCGGCTTGTCGCCCCCGACTTTACTGCGCGCCTCGCGTACCGCCAACCGCGTCGCCGCCAGCCAATCGCGCCATTCGATATCGGTCAACGCACCCGGTACCGTACCGTGCGCCGGCAGGCGAATGCCGACCGCCACAAAACCGCGCTGCCGGTAGTTTTCGGCGATATACCGTAGGCTGTAAGGGGAATCGGTCAGGCCGTGCAGCAACACCACCGCACCACGCGGTTCGCCCTGCGGAAACAGCTCATAGGAGCGGTTCCAGTCCTGGGCGAAGTGCGGTGGATACACAGGGCTGCCGTCGAAATAGCGGTTAAGCGGAATGCGCTCGCTGGCGGAAAGCTTGTCGGTGACGTTGGCCTTCACCTCGTCGAACACCCGGTTTTCGGCGGCCAGGTACGCTTGCCAGTCAGCCTTATCCAGCTCGGCGGCAGACAATTCGTGCGGTACAAAAGTGTGCCACGGCTCCAGCGCCGGGCCGCTTTGGGTGTCGTAAACCCGTACCGCAAGCAACGTGAATACGACGGTGACGACCACAATCGTCAGCCGTTTGATCCCTTTGATTATCGCCCTGGACGGCATACTCACCCCTGAATTCACGGTTATCCAGCAGCGATTATAGGTGCTAAAGGTGCTCAGGGGCAGCGGTGTGCCATGAAAGCACTGAGACAGGAATAAACAACGCCGGGCATAGCCCGGCGATTTTAAATAGCTTTCAACCACTGAGTAACGGCAGTCAGCGCTGATTCACCAACGGGATGTCGTTGTAATGCACCACGATCTTGGCATCCTTCGCCACGTAGTAGTTCGGCACCGAATAGGCGATGGTGGCGAAATCAATCTTTCCTCGGTTCTTGAAGTCGGCAATGGCGATACGCGCTACCGACTCATCAGAAATGCGCCATTTGGCGAAAATACCATTGCTGATATCAATCGCCTTGTAATAGAACACCCCCTGCCACGGCCAAGGGCCACGCAGGCCGATAATAAACTCGTCTTCGCCGTCCCCGTCGAAATCGGCACAAACCACCTGATGCCCCGGCCCTTCTCCGTTTTCATTCGGATCGCCATAAATATCCAATAATACACGGTGCCATTGTGCATCCTGCGGTTGGGCATCATCCTTCTTGTAATACACCGCCACGGTGTTGCCATGGAAAGGCTCGATCGCCGCCACGTAACTGAAAGCATCATTTCCGATACGGCCAACGTCCATATCGCCGCTGCCCTTGAAGCCAGTTTTCTCAAACTGCGTCAATTCGCCGGTGCCGATCAACACGCGTCTCCAGGCATGTACGCTGTCATCGTAATACAACCAGGTGACTCCTTCATCGGAGGCCAGCACTACGGAATCTCTACCAGAGCCGGGGATCAAGCCGCTTTTTTTCTCAGCGCCGTGGATCATGCGGAATGTGCTGTCGTCAATCACCTCCATGTGCCATTCTTCGGCATCCAGCACATCATCGGGCTGGGTGAACAACACCACCGGCAGCACTGCATGCACATCCTCCTTCGCAACAATCGGGAACCCCAGGATCTCGATTTTCTCGCTTTGGGTAAAATACCCGGCGCGCAAGCGATGCATCCCGGTGGTACGCCCAACATAATGCCGTTTCCAACGCTCGCCTTTGCTCAGATCAGCCCCCGGATTTTCAATCCAGTCAATCTTGCCACCGGCGGTATCAGGATCATAAATGGTACCGATAGGCCCATAAAGTTCATAGCAGACAATGGCGTCCGGGTAGCCGTTGCCAGTAATGTCCGCGTAATCTGCACCGACCGGCATTTTGATTTTGTCGACGATAAGGTGCTTCTTCCACTCCGGATTTTGGTTTTCATACCAATAGAGCTCGCCCAGCGTCAGACCGTAACCAAACAGATCGGTTTTACCATCCTGATTTAAATCAGCCGCTTCCAGCCAATAGCCATCGCGTAAGTTTTTGGCGACCACTTCTTTGGCAAATTCCGGGATGGTCAGCGGCGTAGGTTTTTCATTATCGGACATGCTCTGCCTCGTCATTGGGTAACGCGTGATATTCCAGGGCCAGCCACACACTGGGTGTGTCAGCGTAATATTGGTGGTAGGGATAGCTGTAGTGCTGTCTATTGCTGATTTGGCAAGATGCCTGTGAAGTCGTTGCACCAGGAGCCAGCAGCAGGTCTTCACAAAGTGAAGCCAATTCGTCACTCTGGAAGAACTGCATACGACCAATCCCCAGAATTTGGGTATGGATTTCGATAAAAGAATGCTCGTTGTGAATACCGCAGTGGGTGCCAGGTTCGGCAAACCACAGGTTGGCACGCAGGCTAAAGCACTGGCTCTCGTAGGCCGCGTCACTGCCCGCCGCTAACGCTTGCGGAGGGAAAGACAGAATAGCAATCTCGTCGGGTGGCGATCGGAAAAATGCCACCGCTTCGGCACTCTCGGTGCCATAGCGCCTTCCGGGATAACTTTCCTGTTGTTCCCAGCTAATAACCGCACCCGCTGCTGGGTCGACCGGCAGTTCAAAGATCAGGCAACTTTGCGCCGGGGCAATCAGCTCATTGCAGCGGATAACGGAAGAAAATGCCGGCAACTGTGTTTGCCCGCGATTATTGAGCTTTAGCGCCTGCGGGTTAAAGTTGACGATAAGATGGCGACCGCTCAAATAACGCTCTGCCCCGACTGCAAGCAAAACACTGGGCAATGCCGGATGAGAGAAACGAGTGCTACGGCTGGTGACTGCCGTCATATCCATGGTATTTCCCCACATATCAGGCAGCGCTGTTAATGAAGTAACGCATCGGCTTCATTTCGCAGCCACAATAGAATGGCTGCACCGCCGGACCCAGGCCGAAAAAGTTGGCCATGGCACCAATCACCCGCTGGGTCGCCAAGCCGTCGCCATAATGATCCGTCTGGATATTGGCGCTTTTGAAGGCTGCAAGGTTGTCGAGAATACGATTGACGTGGTGGATAATCAGCTCACCCGAATTGCCAACCAAAATCGCGGAACCTGAGTGAGTGGCTTCCGGTCGTTCAGTCAGAGAACGCAGGATCAGGGTTGGCTTACCGAGCGTTGGCCCCTCTTCTTCCGCTCCGCTGCTGTCGGAGAGAATAATGTCCGCACGGTTCATCAACCGGCAGAAATCGAGGTAATTCAACGGTTCAATCAGATCCACATTGTCCGTGTCGGCCAAGGCGCTTTGTAAAGCTTGCCGGACAATCGGGTTCTTGTGCATCGGGATCACGACTCGCACATCCGGGCGTTGGGCGATCTGGCGGATCGCATCCGCAATCTCGGGGATCTTCTCCCAGGCCTCACGACGGTGTGCCGAAGCCAGTATTATTTTGCGTGTATCCTGCTGCAATTCCCCTAACAGCCCAATGTCAGCCGGGATCGGCTGACCAATCGCCCAATGCAGAGCATCTACCACGGTATTGCCGGTGATGACGATACGGTTTTCCGCAATACCTTCGCGGATCAAATTGGCTGCATTGCCCGGTGTAGGAGCCAAATGCAGCGAAGCTATTTGCGCCACCAGCTTTCTGTTACCCTCTTCTGGGAACGGCGAACTTATATTGCCGCTGCGCAGCCCGGCCTCAATGTGAATCACCGGAATATGATGGTGGAATCCCGATAGCGCAGCGGCCAGGGTAGTGCCGGTATCGCCATGGACCGTGAGGGCATCCGGCTTCAACTGCGGCAACAGCCTAGCTAGGCCATCAGTAATGCGTGAAGTGATTTGTGCCAGCGTTTGCCCCGGCTGCATCACCTGCAAATTGTAATCCGGCTTGATGCCAAATACAGCAAGCGCATCATCGAGCATTTCTTTATGTTGCCCGGTTGAAATAATAAATACTTCGAAACGCTTGTCATCTTTTAAAGCATTTATCACGGGGCCATATTTGATAGCTTCAGGCCGAGTGCCTAAAATCACAGCGATTTTCTTCATTATCTTGCTCCTGGAATGGATGATAAATAGAAGTAGCGTTTTATTGATTATTACTTATGTAAAAAAAAATATAAAAACAGAACATAGCATTCAATTTATGGGCTATATTTCCATTGAAGACGAAGTCAGGACTAGTTGAAAGCGATATTTTGGAAAAACTCTTACGCTGGAAAGGAACATATTGAATGAAAAATCTTGATGACCTAGAGGCTTTTATCCGCGTGGTCGACAGCAGTGATTTTTCAAGCGCGGCGCGTTCATTAAACGTTACGGCTGGGGCAATAAGTAAACAAATAAGGCGGCTTGAGGGTTCGCTGGGCGTAACGCTGTTTGAGCGCAATACCCGGCGTATTCGCGTTACCGATGAAGGATTGCAGATTTATGAATGTATTAAAAGGGGCCTGAGCAGTATTCGTGAAGCCTACAGCATTGCCGAACAGGGCAGACAAAGCCTCAGCGGTAACATCGCCATCAGCAGCCCCTCGACCTTCAATGACTATTTTTTGATCGAGGCTATTGAGAATTTTAAGCGGGAACACCCAGATGTTAGTTTCTATCTGGATAGCTCTAACCGAGTGGTGGATATCTATTCTGACGGTATCGATCTGGCCGTTCGTTCCGGCCAACTTTCAGACTCGCAACTGGTGGCGCGCAAGGTGCTTGAGCAGCACCGGGTATTGGTTTGCTCCCCCTCGTACCTGGCAAAAATATCCCCGCCAACCCATGTTCAGGATCTGTCAGCCTTGAACAGCCTGGTATTCGCTTATCCGGGCTACAATTCAGCCTACTGGACGTTGGAAAATACCGAAAATGGCGAAGTGCGGCGCGTGCCGGTCAAAAAAGCCATGAGCGCCGATGATGGCATGACGTTACTCCACTGGGCATTGCAAGGCCATGGCATTGCATTACGTGAATCCTGGAGCGTACAAAAACACCTCACCAACGGTGAATTAATTAATCTATTACCGCAGTGGCACGAACCCATTAGCCCAATTCAAATCGTTCGTACCGGCCGCAACTCGGTACCGATAAGAATATCGATGTTTGCCAACTTTCTTATCGAGTTTTGCCAGAATAAACTAAATAAAGGGGAATAGTTATTCGCTGTCATTGTGACAGAACTTCACAAGTGATATTCCAACCCCTGTATGGCGCGATTTCCCAAGGCCCGGCATGATTATCTCCACACTATTTCCCTTCTCAGGAGTAAAGATGCCGCTTGCCTTGCTGGCGTTGGCGATTAGCGCTTTTGCTATCGGCACAACGGAATTCGTCACTACCGGGTTGCTGCAAGATATTGCCCGCGACCTTCACATTACTATTCCGCAGGCCGGTTACCTGACTTCCGGGTATGCGTTAGGCGTGGTGATCAGCGCCCCTATCTTGACCCTGTTGCTGGCTCGCTTTAACCGCAAACATACCCTGGTGTTTTTGATCCTGTTATTTATTGTCGGCAGCCTTGTCTCCGCCAGGGCCGCCACCTTTGAACAACTGATGTTAGGCCGCGTGCTGTCCGCATTCTGTCACGGTGCTTTTTTCGGTATCGGCGCAGTCGTCGCCACCACCGTGGTCGCACCCAACAAGAAGGCCAGCGCCATCGCTTTGATGTTCACCGGCCTGACGCTGGCGAATGTGGTTGGCGTTCCGCTCGGCACCTACGTGGGGCAACACTTCGGCTGGCGCGCCGCATTTTGGGCGATTGCAGCGCTTGGGGTGATTGGCTTTGCCGGGTTGGCGGCGCTGGTGCCGAAACAGCTGGCCGAGCGCAGCCATATTATGGATGAAATTGCGGTCTTCAAACGCCCACAGGTTTGGCTGGCTTTGGTCGTCACCGCCATTGGTTTTAGCGGGTTGCTGGCTTCTTTTGCCTATATCTCTCCAATGATGACCGAGGTAGCCGGTTTTGCGCCGGAAAATCTGGCCTGGATCCTGTCAATCTACGGCGTTGGTCTGGTAGTCGGCAACATTGTGGCGGCCAAATTTGCCGACCGCGCCTTGGTACCCACCATTTTGACCCTGCTGATTCTGCTGATCCTTGTTCTGCTGCTGTTCACCTACACCATTCACATCAAACCGTTAGCCATCATCACAGTGTTTTTGCTTGGTGCCATTGGCTTTGGCACCATCCCGCCACTGCAAATGTACGTGATGGAGAAAGCTACCGGCGCCCCGACTCTAGCCTCTGCCGCTAATATTTCGGCGTTCAATTTAGGGGCATCAGGCGGCGTCTGGCTAGGCGGTATGGCTATTGATGCTGGTTACGGTTTCGTCTCGCCTAACTGGGTAGGGGCCATGACCACCGGCATCGGCCTGCTGATCGCTATTTATGCGGTACGACAACAACGGGAGTTGGCGTTGGAAAACAACTGCTAGCGCCTTCCTTATGCACGGTTAATGAGGTTATCGGATGATGAGCAATAATACGATTAACGCGCAGCGCCCCAAGAATTTAACCTCATTGACTGGCATGAGGATCTTCGCGGCACTGCTAGTGTTTCTGTTCCATGCATCACTCGGCAAAATGCTTAATCCTTTTGAAGATATGCAGGTTGCCGAAAATTACGCCCTGATATTCAAAAATGCGGGTTGGCTGGGTGTTTCATTCTTCTTTATTCTCAGCGGATTTGTGCTGACTTGGTCGGCAAACCCACAGCAGAGCAACCGCCGTTTCTGGCTGAAAAGATTGGGGAAGATCTTTCCCAATCATCTGGTGACCTGGACGCTGATGTTGGTATTCTTCAGAAGTTACGTTTCGGACAGCAACGCCTGGTTACCAAACCTGCTACTGCTCAGTTCCTGGTCGAACAATATCAATATTTTTGTCAGCGTCAATCAGCCCAGCTGGACGCTTTGTTCTGAAATGCTGTTTTACATGCTGTTCCCAGCCATTTTTATGCTAGTGCGCAAATTACAGGCCAATTGGCTGCCATCCGCACTGGGGGCAGTTTTCATCGGGTTAGCGTTAACCCAGCTTGCCATTACTCACTGGGTAGATGGCACTCCGCAGCTCAAAGAATGGCCGCTGTCGGAAAACCAATGGTGGTTAGCCTATAACTTTCCGCCGTTCCGCCTGTATGAGTTTATGGCTGGCATGATCATGGCGCGTTTGCTGCAGACTGGCCGGCGCCTTTCTCTCTCGCTGCCTAGCACCGTATTACTGGTGTTGGCCGCCTATATAGCCACCTATTTTGTTCCTTTCCAGTACTCACTGAATTTCATTACTTTTATCCCACTGTGCCTGCTGATTACCGCCGCAGCACAAGGTGATCTGGCTGGCAAAAAAACTCTGATTAATACCCGTTTGACCGTCTGGCTGGGGGAGATTTCTTTCGGCATGTACATGGTTCATTACCTGGTACTGATTGCGGCAAAACAGATGATGGCCGACCAGCTTTATGGCCTGGCGGCATCGCTATCGATCATTCTGGTATGCCTGCTAGCGTCTCTGGTTGGGGGCTATCTGCTTTATCGTTATGTCGAATTACCTGTAATGCGTCAGTTGGACAGAACGGAAAAGAAACCCGTCATTATCGCCGCCGAATCGGCAACTGAACGTTAATGTATAAGGCTAAAAAATGAATGAAATATTGAGAGAGTTTCTTTCCGAACAAAATAGCAAGGCACCGGTTGATTTTACTCAGTTGGATGCCGTCGAGTTTCGAAACAGCTTTCCTGACCGTTTTGCTGAAGGCAATTATCAACAGAATGTTAATAAAGTAGATATAGAGATTAACCTTACAGGAAATAAAATCTCTGCCCGTCTCTATAAACCGTTCAATATTAGTGGAACCTTACCGGTGCTGGTCTATTTTCATGGCGGCGGTTTTGTTATTGGTACACCCGCACTGAGCGATTCTGTTTGCGAAGGCCTGGCCTATTGTGCCCAATGCGTAGTGGTTTCCATCGATTACCGACTGGCACCGGAATATCCTTTTCCTACCGGCTTGCAGGATGCATTCGAAGCCTTGAACTGGGTTTATCACAACGCTGCCGCCCTGGATATAGACCCTGAACGCATTGCCGTCGGCGGTAACAGCGCAGGCGGAAACTTTGCCGCCGTACTGGCTCAGGCCAGCAGGGATGTAGTCCCGGCGCTCTGTCATCAGGTTCTATTATTCCCGGTATTGAATTATGGCTTTGACTCCGTTTCAGCACGTGAGTTCGACCAGGGTTATTTCTTAAGCCGAGAAATGATGCAGTGGTTTTGGCAAACTTATCTGCCTGAACACTATGACAAAAGCGATCCACTGATCTCCCCTCTGCAAGCACACCGGCTCAAAGAGGTATGCAGCGCAACCATTGTTACCGCCCAGTACGACATATTGCGAGATGATGCCCATACTTATGCCGAAAAATTAAAACAGGCAGGCGTACCTGTCACCCTCAAGTGTTGGAATGACAGCATTCATGATTTCATTCTTATGCCTGATAAATTTCTGGTGGCCGAGGACGCCATTGTTTTCACCGCTGAACAATTAAAAAACGCCTTTGCCATCCCCCCTGTAACCAGTCAAGGAGAGCGTAAATGGAACTGAGTTTATCGAATAAAATCGTACTTATTACTGGTGCAGCTTCAGGCATTGGCGCCAGTGTGGTAAGCAAAATGCTGGAAGCCGGCGCCAATGTAGTAGGTGCGGACATCAATCCGGCGCCATTCGAAGCTATTCAAAACCGCAAAACCTTTCTGCCGTTAGAAGCAGATCTGGCCGAGCCTAATGCCGCGCAATATATCGTGGATGAAACTATCCGCCATTTCGGCAGGATTGACGTATTAATCAATAATGCCGCGGTAATCAAAGTGCGTAACGGTTTTCTTAGCGTCAAAGACGAAAACTGGCTTGAAACTTTCAATCTGAATTTTCTCGGTTACGTACGCACCGCGCGCGCAGCGCTGCCCCACATGCTGGCTCAGAAAAGCGGTGCGATCATCCACACAGCGTCGGAAGCGTCGGTGATGCCAAACCCGCTGCTGCCAGACTACAGCGTGTTCAAAGCTGCGGTGGTGGCGCTTTCAAAAGCGCTGTCCCGCGAATTCACCCCGCTCGGTATTCGCTCCAACGTGGTCTCCCCCGGTTTTATCCGCACGGCGGTCTATGACGCGCCGGGCGGCATTCTCGACACGTTGGCAGAAAAATACGGCACCGATCGCGAAAGCGCGCTGGAGCAGTTCCTTAGCCAGATCGGCATGCCTGCCGGGCGGTTGGGCACTCCGGAAGAAGTTGCTAACCTGATCCTTTATCTGGCTTCAGAAAAAGCAGCGTTTATGTCCGGTTCGAATATTTTGATGGAAGGCGGCATTGTCCCTACTGTTTAACTGAGGTGAGTATGGTTATCGATAATTCCAAACGTAAGGCTCTTGTTACTGGTGCCACTTCCGGCATTGGTTTTGCAGCGGCGAAGGGGCTTCTGGAAACCGGGGCCGATGTCTATATTAATGGGCGCAGCCCAGAGAAATTAGCCGCAGCGCTGAAACGCCTCAATATCAGCGATCCCAGCAAGGGAATTCTAGCCGACGTAGGCACGGCGGCAGGTTGTGCGGAGTTAATTGAACAACTGCCTCAGGTGGATATTCTGGTGAACAACGCAGGGATTTTTGCCCCCCAGCCGTTGGTGGAAATTGACGATGAAGAGTGGTTCAAATTTATCAACGTCAACTTTATGAGCGGCGTGCGTCTCACCCGGCATTATATCCCGAAAATGCAAAATGCGGGCTGGGGGCGGGTAGTTTTTGTGTCCAGCGAATCGGCAATACAGGTTCCGCCAGAGATGGTGCATTACGCCGTTACCAAAACCGCACAGTTAACGCTGGCGCGCGGCTTTGCCGAAGCGGCACGCAACACAAATGTGACGGTAAACAGCGTGTTGCCTGGGCCGACCATGAGCGAAGGTGTCGAACGTTTCGTACGAGAAATGGTGCCGGACCAGTCGGTGTCGTTGGATGAAGCCGGGCGTATCTTTATTCGCAATGAACGCGCTACCTCACTACTGGGCCGGATGGCGAGTTCAGAAGAAGTGGCCAACCTGATTGTTTATCTCAGTTCCGAGCTGGCTTCTGCCACTACGGGTACCGCCGTGCGCGTAGACGGGGGCGTTCTACGCGGCATTATTTAGTTTGGCATATGGGGGGAGTCCGCTTAGTGCCTGGTGTTTCAGAAGCGGTGATATGGGCACATTAGCCCCCCCCACCTTTTGACAGGCGCCTTATCATCAGTCTTACCCTGGCGCCTGACAGTATGGCTAAGTTAAGGCTTTTCGGCGATTTTACGCAGATATTCGTTATTTTTGAACGCAATGATGATCATTTCAAAACAGACGCGGGTAAACACGCCGCCAAGAATAATCCCGAACAGGCCACGGAAGAACTCCCCGTAGAACATCGCCCCAATCCCGCCAACAATAATGCCCAACAGGCAAAGCCAGTAAACGCCGGTGATGATTTTCGGCGTCAGCATCGCGTCAAAAAAGAAAATATTTTTCATTGTAAATCCTTCCTTAGGTCAGTATTTAATTATCCCAGAGGCGACACGTCGGTATGGCGGCCGGCCCTATTTGTTACACCGGTTATGATAACGAGTTATGCGGCGCAAAGCGCAAGAAAATCAACGAACCATTGCATGAAAGTTGAGGGTAAAGATGCGCAACAAGATAGGCCACAAAATACTGGGCTGTTTGGCGGCATTGCTGCTGTGCAGCCAGAGCGCACAGGCGCAGGAAACGCTGATCTTCGTCCGGCACGGGGAGAAACCCGCCAACAACAGCGGCCAACTGACCTGTAAGGGGTTGAACCGCGCACTGGCATTACCGCAGGTGCTGCTGGGCCGCTACGGCAAACCGGACTTTATCTTTGCCGCCGGGCCGAAGGAGAACAAAAGCGGCAGTTCGCTGCGCGCTTTATCGACCATTATGCCCACCGCCGTGCGTGCAGAGTTACCCATCAACATTCAGTTCCACGCCAACGACATCGCCGGGCTTGAACAAGAGCTGCTCAGCGAGAAATACCAGAGCGCACGCGTCTTTATCGCCTGGGAACACAAGAACCTCGACCAGGCGGTGAAAAACATCGTTGCCGCACGCGGTGGCGACGCCAATCAGGTACCCAAATGGCCGGGCAGCGACTTCGACAGCATTTTTGTGGTCACGCTGGATAACAGCGGCGGAGTGAATAAGGTGTCATTTAAACAGGAAAGTGAGGGGCTGGTTCAATTGGCGGAGACCTGCCCGTCCGCAGGGTAAAGCCAGAACAGCCTTAGATGGGTTTGGCAGATGGAGAGCTGCAGCCCCGCAGAACCTGATACTAAGGCTTAATTCTATATAGCCAGCTTGGAAATAGGAATGTCCTATGTTTAGAGTAATGTTAAACGATGACTTATTGATTTGGCATAGTCTAATAATTATTAGCCTGCAGTACTCTCTTATCCGAATTTGTGTTCGCATGACCGGAATGCATGTTCATTGCTAAAAGAATATGCAAAGAACGCCTTATCTACGACCAGAAATGACTCTATTATGTAAAGTGAAAATTTTGGAAACTGAGTACCCTTTTATCGCCCGCATGATGTTGTTTTCATCGGCAAGCTTAAAATTTTTGTAGAATACCGGCAAGCTGTTTGAAAACCGCTATATATTTGCGCCAATAATAAAAAGGTAATGGAATGCTTGAACTATTTGATGTTAGTTACGAAGAACTGAAAGTGACGCACTCGAACGAGCTTTACCGACTGAGAAAAAAAACCTTCAGTGACCGTCTGGGGTGGGACGTAGCATGCAACCTCGACATGGAGTTTGATGAGTTTGATAACCCCCGCACACGTTACATTCTCGGTCTATGCCAAGGACAGTTGGTTTGCAGCGTGCGCTTTATCGCCCTAAGCCAGCCCAACATGATAACCCACACATTCTGCTCCTGCTTTGACAGCGTGCATATCCCCTTCGAAGGAATCGAATCAAGCCGTTTTTTTGTCGACAAGGCTCGGGCTCGACAACTGCTTGGTGAACAATACCCTGTCAGCCAGGCTCTGTTTTTAGCCATGATCAACTGGGGGCATCACCATGAACGCAACGGCATTCACACCATCGTGAGTCGGGCGATGCTGAGAATCTTGCAGCGCTCAGGGTGGAAAATCAGCGTACTCAAAGAAGCATTCCTCACCGAGCGTGAGCGTATTTACTTGGTGTTTCTGCCAACAGGGTCAGAAGATCAAAACCGGATGGCATCGGGGATCGTCACCGGGCTTGGTTGTCCGAGATCGTCCGTTATCACCTGGCCGCTGTCGCTGCCGGTGTAATAAGTTCCAACTCAACGCCCAGCCGGATAGCCTGGCGGGCGTTGCTGACACCCAGCTTAACCACAATATTACCCATATGGAACTTCACCGTACTCACAGAAATACCCGCGATGGCAGCAATTTCTCCATAGGTTTTCCCCATGCTGGCCCAATACAGCACCTCATTCTCCCGCGGGGTGAAAATGGGTTTGTCTGCGTCCGTATGATATTTTTGATTGCTGGATGAAGCGGCTCCGGCGAGACGATACATCTGTTCATTAATATCGATCAGTAACATCTGCATTGCCCCGCGCTCGGACGAAAGCCGCTTTTCCAGTTCCTCTTGTCCGTTGCTGGCGATGATGACAGACAGCAACGCAAGGTTGTTCATATGGTCATGCAGCACAAAGGTGAAGCCATTAATGATGTTGTACTGTTTGGAAAGGGAAAAAATCTTGGTGAACTTCAGATCTGACATGAGGGTGATATTTTCGTCCCATGCAAAGGGCGACGTTCGTTTGAACGCAGTCAGTATCACCGGGTCAGTGAGCTGGAAATTGTTGGCACGGTAAAGATCAACCCATTCATCCGGGTAACTTGAAATAATAAGTACATCTGATGGATTTTTTTTTCTAACGACCGTGTAAGCGTATTCAGGACTACCGAGTGAGGACAGCTTCCTGTCGATATGGTCCCGAAGTGTTTCCGTTATTGTTTGATTCTTATTGAATACAGAAAACATACAGGCTCCGTGACGATCTGACTTTTCCCTTGAATGAAAGAACCTGAACTTAAGTATAGGTACGGATTATACTTAAGTACAACTTACGAATTATAGCCCGAAATATATAATAAACCTCGTTAGGCAATGGTAAAAAAAACCTGACCTGTACGGTCAGGTAGCCAACACAGCCAACACCAGGGAAAAATTTCCGGTCAGACAGGGTATGCAAAAAATCGCTGCTGGCCGGGACACTTACTTTAACACTGCTAATTTATTCTTTCAAATTCATCTTCACCAAGACAGCAAATCTTTAGCTAGCCGACTGCTGTCCATTTGAGTTTTCCTCCTGCGCCAGGTACTGCCAGAGATAACGTCGTTGGTCAGAGAATCGCTGCATCTGATATCGCTACAGCTTTGTCAGTCCATGCCTACTTAGAGGCAATATACCGACCGTTTCCATAAAATGACGAACCTTTTTCAACAGTTGCCACATTGAGCGGCACTGGTGATTACGGGTCATGCTGTCGTGCACTTCTGGGCCAAGATAAGACGTGGACCTTACATCCTTGACCTTCGGTGAATGAACATTATTGGCAAGGGGGGATTTTGGCGTTGCCAATGATTTCCTGAAACCGGCAAAAAGCCAAATAATCAGCGACCACCCCATCTCAACACACTGCGTACCATGGCTAGCGATCAACGCCCCTGGAAAAACCGGGTATATGCAGTCAGGGTATGTTTACCCGCTGAGGGTGGGTATTAAGCAACACGCACAGTTTCTCCAGGCTGACTGAAGGGGAGAAATAAAATCCCTGAGCGATATCGCAACCATATTGCTCAAGGTAGTGCAGTGACTCTTGATCTTCTACGCCTTCGGCCAATACGACATAATTGAGCTTATGTAACATATCAATAATGCTTTGCACCACGATTCGGCTCTCGTTGTCCGTTCTCAAGTTTTTGATCAAAGATCCATCCAGCTTAATCACGTTGGCGGGGATATGCCGCAGGTAGTTTAGATTGCTGTAGCCTGCGCCAAAGTCATCCAGCGCAATGGTGTAACCTCTGGCCTTGAGCGTCTGCAAACAGGCTAACGCCTCACCGCTTTCAAGGATCCGCTGTGACTCCAGACATTCGATCTCGATATCTTGTGGTTGCAGGTTATAGTGGCCGAGTGCGTCGTCCAGCCTGCCCGAAAAGTCTTTCTCGGCAAAATTTTCGGCGGTGACATTGATCGATACGGGTATATTGACCCCTGCCTGACGCAACCTGAAGACCTCGCGGGTCGCCTGTGAAATCACAAACTCGGTGAGGGGTTTGATCAGCGACGTGTTCTCTGCGAGACGAATAAAATCACCGGTGGGGATTGCCCCGAGTACCGGATGCTGCCAGCGCAGCAGCGCTTCCGCCCCAATAATCTTCTTCGAGATCAGCTCAACTTTGGGTTGATACTCAAGATACAAACCGACCCTTTGTTTCAGACTTTCCGCCAGTTCATTGAGCAAATTGAATTTGTATTTACGTATGGCATCCTTCGAGACGTTATAGGCCGAGACGGTCAGGCTCTCATCTATTGCGTCATGCAAGGCGCTGGTTGCTTCGCGCAACACCTCCTGCGGGTTGCTGCCCTGGACCGAGAACAGGGTGTAGCCGGCATACAGCTCCAGTTTCAACGGCACGATACCGCGCACTTCATGGCGGATCCGCTCTGCACAAGTTTCCAGCATGCCTATTGCCGGGTGTATTTTTTGGGCATCGATAATGGTGGCGAAACGTCCCGGGGAAATGCTGTATAAAAGTTGTTCGCCAAGAAAGGTGCCTTTTAGGAAATGCCCAATATCCATCAACACCAGCTCCACGGCCGAGAGACCGAAAGAGCGCGCCATTTCGTAGGCGTATTTAATGTCGATCGTATCGAGCAGAATCAAGGCATATTCACCGGAGGCCGACGACAGATTGCCGATCTCTCTCATTAACCTCTGGCGATTAGGGAAACGCGTTACCACGTCGACCAAACCAATCTCACTTTGTGCCTCAATCAGCTCAATAACGATGGTGGTCATATTACTGAGCAAACCGACCCTAGCGGCCGAAAAAAAACGCGGTTGTTTGTCGGTGATGCATAACGCCCCGATAATATAGCCTTCGCGGGTACGTATAGGCATGGCGACATAGTGACGAATCGCGGCAGGGCCGGTGACCATCAGGTCTGATGCGAAACGTTTGTCCCGTTTGGTATCCTTGCAAATCAGCGGCTTACCGCTATGTCGGACAAAGTTGAAGAGTGGGCTGTTAAAATCGATATCCTGCAGTTCGGTATTGATTTTTGCCTTGATCCAGATTTTTTTTGAGCCGTAGAGACAGATAAAACAGCCGGGCACTTGCAGAAGCCTGCACGTCAGATCCAACACATTATGAATAGCGTCATTATGGCTGGTATCAAGCCCTTCCAGGGCATCGATCGTGGCTTGTCGTTCCTCTTCGTTTTTACTGAGGTGTCTTAGCATGCCTGGAATCCCCCATCAAAGCCGATAAAGACGATTCAACTAGCGGATCGTGTAGGTCTTTTTGCCTGCGGACTTCGCCTGGTACATGGCGTCATCGGCTTTGGTCAGTAACGCTTCAGCGCTGATATTGCCGTCTGAAGATATCGCGGCGCCGATGCTGGCGGACAGGGTCACCTTCTGATTGCCAATTTGCGTTATCGCCGCCAGCTCCGTGAGTAGCTTCTCGCAAAACTCACTGACTTGCCGCTCCGGATGCATGAGCGGCCACAGGATTACCGTAAACTCATCCCCGGCTAACCGCGACGCACTGTTGTTGGTGCCGGCACAGGCACTGAGCAGTTTGGCGAAAGTCTTCAGGATCAGATCGCCAAAATCATGGCCGAAGGTGTCGTTGATGGTTTTGAAACCATCAAGGTCAATGAACAACAGCGCCATCTGCTGCTGGGGACAACAGAGCTGCAATGTGCCGGCCAGCCGGCGCAGGAAAGCGCGTCGGTTGGTTAACCCTGTCAACATGTCATGGGTGACATCGTATTCCAGCCGCTGCTGCAAGCGTTTAAGCTCGGTGATGTCCATAGACAAAATATAGAAACCCTGCGTTTCACAGGGCACTAATGTGGTATGGACCATCAATAACCCTTGCCGCGTCTGGATTTCATTCTCAAAGCTTAGGGTTTCCCCGCATAATGCTCTTTCGATCACAGGTTTGGCCGTCGCATAAGCAGCCTCTCCTATCAACTCTCGTACCGTCATTTCCTTGAGGCGCGCTTCATCCAGGCCAAACCAGGTCTTATAAGCGCTGTTGGCGAAAAGATAACGTTCCTCGTTGTCAATCTGGCTGATCAGGGCCGGCATATTGTCGGTAATGGCGCGCAGACGTTCTTTCTCTGCGCTAAGTTGATGTTCGGTAAGGACTCTGCTGTCAATTTCGAGATTGAGTTTATTAACGACCACGCTGAGCTCGTGGGTACGCAGTTCGACCCGCTCTTCCAGCTCATGCTGCAACGCGAACAAATCGGCCTCAGCCGCTTTACGTTCACTGATATCTACGATTACAGAAATAAAATGGTGGGGATTACCGTTTGGCAAACGGTTAAGGGCAACAGTGAGTTGGACCCAAATAATTGAGCCATCTGCGCGGTAATAACGCTTTTCCATCGAATAGGTTTCTATCTCGTTGGCTAGCAACTGTTTCAGCAGGCCAAGGTCGATATGCAGATCGTCCGGATGGGTGATGTCCTGGAACGTGCGCTCCAGCAATTCCCGTTCAGAATACTGCAGCATTTCGCAAATGCGTGGGTTGACGCGCAACCAATACCCTTCCAGCGAGACCAGGGCCATGCCCACCGCCGCCTGAGAAAATGTCTGTTCAAACATGGCTTCGCTGCGCTGCAGATTAGATTTCAGGCTTTCGGTATAAATATTCCGCTCAACACTATGCAGATGTTCTTCGATTACCGCGGCAAAATCCCGTAAGTCGTGCGCCCTGTCATGGGAAAAGGGTTGGGGGCGACTGTCAATAATGCATAGTGTCCCCAGCGGCAGACCATCCAGCGAGAGCAAGGGCTGCCCGGCGTAGAACCCAATCTTTGGGCCGCCGGTGACCAGGGGGTTATCGAAAAAACGCGGGTCGGTGGCGGTATCGGGCACAACCAGGGTCTCTCGCTGCAAAATGGCATGCCCGCAGAAAGAAATATTGCGTGGCGTCTCCCTGGCATCCAGGCCAAAGCGCGACAAAAACCACTGACGATCACGGTCTATCAGAGAAATCAGCGCAATGCTGACGCCAAAATATTTTGCGGCCAGCCGCGTGATGCGGTCCAATTTTTCCACTGAATTCGTGTCCAATACGTTCAACGAATTCAGAACCGACAGACGTTCGGCTTCATTCTCTGGAAAGCATGGCTCGAACATATGTGCTCCGGTAGTAGTTTACTTAAATACAGATTAGACGTTTTTCTATTACCCTGGAAAACCAATTATGATTGCACTTGGAATGATTTCGGCAGGAATCACTGAGGGGGTTAAATTTATCATGATGATAATATTTAAATAAAAATTCTCGTGAAGAATAGCGCTCTGGAATAGATGTTAACCGCTCAGGGCAAGGTGTTTATCCTACCGATAATATTGCCCCACCCTGTACAGGTGTCGGAGATAATAAGGTCCGTAAGGTAATAATAAATTGCGAGCCCGATTCCAATCTCTACAACAAATCCCTGTAAATCTATCCAGCCTGTATCCTGCGCGTTATCGCCGGGATAGAGTCTTCTTGCTGCGGCAAAATCCGTAGCCGGGATTGGAACCCCCGATTATCTCAGAACTGAAAAACCTTGTGTTTTTTCAGCGCCTACGTGCACACTCTCTTTGGTGGCTCAGGCAGGGCAACCGCAAGGTTGACCGGTTTTTCTGAGAGCCGGGGTTCCAAACCTGTCTGGGCCACCACCCGAGATTGGAACCTCGCGTGATGGTAGCAATCACTACTATCTCGGAAAAAACATGATGAACACGACAATTGAAAACACCGCATCCTCTATCACCCTCTTCCGCAACCTCATTGCCGACCTGCAATTCTGCAAACTCAGCGATATCCAATTGTGCGATCTCAGCGCCGTGGCTCAGGAATCCGCAGAAGGGTTATGTCATGGCTTATTGTATCTGGCGGAATCGCTGGAGAATGGGGAACAGCACTCAACAAACAGCAGGGTGCAAATCGGCGCCTGGCTCAAAGCCTCCGCGCATGTGCTCCCTGCCCTGTTAGAACTCAGCGAGCAGGCGAACAGCCACCTGTTGCAGATGCATGAAGGCGGTGTTTATCAATCCTAGTTTGCTATAGAGAGCGTCGATAAGATTTTATGTCAGCCAATTAAAGCAGAGGCCGTGACCGGCGATGATTTACCGCCACCGGAAAAAGGACATTAAATCGTTACCGCCGTTATAGCCGAAATCAAACACTTCATTGATTGAACTGGCCCCGCTGCAATGTTGATTTTGCTGCGGGGCTTTTATCGTCCCTCAAGCCCGAAAACAGCCTTTTCTCTGGCTAGCCTGCCTTAAATCGAGCGTGCATGCATAGGGTGCATGATTTTGCATTAATCCCCAGCCTTTCAAAACAGCCGAAACCCCGCGCCACAAGGGCTTACTGGGCCTCTGTGTCATGCATGAAATGTGCATGATAAAGTCAGAGCGCGTAGGCTAGGGAGTATTGCGCGCTCAACGATAAAAACCTCAATGATCTTTATAAACCTACCAATTTCTTCAGCCACTAAGTTTAGCTCATAACGATCATCTTATTAACGTAACGCTTCCTTAATCTGAAAAAGAATTTCTGCTTTTCTAATAGGGCGTCCACAGCTAAGATACTCATTCATAAGTTCTGACAAGTCAGCATCATCGATATACTCCTCTCCCACCTCAAACAAATGGAAAAACCTGTTTAGCTTACAAATTAATATTGTATTCCCGCCTTTTCTTGTTCTATCTACGTAAGCACGCCCCATTCTTATTATATGTTCATTCCAAACATCAAAATGTGGGTGAACTATTTTAAATGAAGAACTTGCCGTTGGATATCGCACCCTTTGTCTATCATTACTCAAAACATTTGGAATCTCATCTAGAATTTCCTGAGCTCTTTTAATTTGATTACAGTCAGCACATATGACACATAGGTTTTTTTGATGAAAAATAAAATCAATATATTTTGATTTTGGTATTATATGCTCGATGGTACAATTAGCCGCAGCTTGCAATGAAATTTCATTTTTACAAAACGCGCATACACCACGTTGCTCATTGCGATAAAATATTCTTAAATTTGTCCTTAAAGGCTGCAATATTTCTGATGACCACGACTCATGCGAATAGTCTGGATGTTGTTTAATCATATCCATGGCCTCAACATCCTCAGCTGTATATATATATTGATTTTCTATGTCAGCCATAGTAATCAAAAACCTCCTCTAAAGTTTCAATTAGTTCATATACAGGATCTTCTGCTTCTATATTCTTTTTAAATTCTTTTAGTTTACTCATCGAGAGTTCATCATTTTCATCAATTTTTTTATTTTTCTTTATCCTTGCAAATAAATCAATCGATAACTTGGTAATGTATTCGTTTCTATATCCTGGTGCATCAAAAACCTCAGCTAACTGATAGTCAGCCGAGCGCAGCGAATTCTCTTCCGAGCTCGTTAGTTCATCATTTTCCAAAGAAAGAATATACCCATTATTAGCTTTAAGGCCAGAGATAATTTGAGGTGAATGTGTTGCTAGCAAAAAATGGCATCCTTTATAATCTGAAAATGTCCTTTGCAATATACTAATAAACTCGAGCTGCCATTTGGGATGAAGGCTAATTTCCGGTTCATCAATGCAAACAAGTGAATTATCACTGATTGAACTCACAATACCAATCATCATTAGGACCATGCATTGCTGACCAGAACTTGTTTGAAAAAGGCTTATTTTTGACTTTTCTTTTTTACTAATCACCCTAATATCTTTTACTTGTACCACATTAAGCTCAATCAAAGGCAACAAGTGTTCAAGATCTTTAAATAAACTAATATTTTCATCTTCAAAATCTAGTTTTAAATAAAAACTTTTTCCTAAATAGTTATTTTGTGTTCTATCTATATATCCTGATATGTTATTAACAAAATCTTCTAGATGCGGATAGTTTTTCTGATATTTATTTAACCTATCAACAAAGGTAGGATCTTTAAATCTATTTCTTTCAACATAATCATTATAGAACTCAACATAGTTACTACTTCTCAACTTACCCATATTTACATTAATAGAGAAATTAATCTCCATCATTGATGAAAAACCTAAATATCCGAATAGACCAGACAGTCTTTTTAATATTCCGTGGTTTACATTCATACCATAAAAAATTGATGCAACCCCTTTAGTTAGGGTTGCACTGGGAAAATTGTTGTTAGCTTTAACTCCATGATAAAAATAGTTATTTTTGAAGTTTTTATTTTTTGCAGCATGAACATATAATGGGAATTTATCAAACCTTCCCGTGGATATAGCTATGACTTTTTTGGGATATCCTATTGAATCTCTTGCTAATAAAACAGAATCATCCTTAGAAAAGATGAAAGAATTAACTACCTTACTCAAAAGACGACTTTTTCCGCTAGAGTTTTTACCTGTAATGATAGTAAAAACATTTTCTTCATTATAGCACTCTTGGCTAAGATTAAACTCCCTACCATCACTCTTTATGTTAACAATTTGAAATTTCATTTGTTTTCCTGAAAGATATAGCTGCCGTACCAATTTAGCATTTCCCTGCGCTTCTCAAGATACTGCGCATGATTATAAATACCTCTGATGCCATTCTTATCCACATGCGCAAGCTGCATTTCAATCCAAGCACTATCAAACCCTTGTTCATGGAGGATAGTGGACATTGTATGCCTAAAACCGTGACCGGTGGCACGCCCCTTATATCCCAGCAGCTCAATCACCTGATTCACACTTTCCTTACTTATAGGCTTTCTGCGGTTGTTTCGTCCGATGAAAATGTAAGGATAGTGACTGGTGATCGGTTGTAGCTGTTTAAACAGTTCAACCACCTGAGTAGAGAGCGGCACAATATGCGGGCGGCGCATTTTCATGCGTTCGGCGGGAACCTCCCAGATAGCGCGTTCAAAATCAATTTCTTCCCATGTGACAAAACGCATTTCTTGCGTGCGTACGCCCGTCAGCATAACGATCTTCGCTGCGTTCTTAGTGATGATGCTGCCGGTATACCCTTCCAAGTCCTTAACAAAATAAGGCAGCTCTTCGGCAGAAAGAAACGGGTGGTGCTTTTGCTTGGGAATGGTTAGTGCACTGGCAAGATCTGGGGCTGGATTGTACTCCGCCGCCGGTGATAATGGCGTAGCGGAAGACCTCTCCACAGCGCTGGCATACCTTACGGGTTTTCCCCAATGCCCTACGCTTCTCAATCCGCCACAGTACTTCCAGCAAATCCAAGGGTTTAATCTCGGCAATGGGGCGTTGACCACCGTACGAACACACATCCGGCTCAAAGGTACGCATGATTTCTTCCCTGTAGACCAGAGTCCACCGGTCGGCTTTATTTGTATGCCATTCACGGCTAATCGTTTCGATTGCGGGAACTATCAGAACAAGCTTTGGCGGAAGATCACAGGAGTCGAACCTGCCCAGGACCGCTGGCGGCC
>RCUM01000461.1_pt1 | contig 24164 bp, 32 predicted proteins | sample 2166141 | NCBI WGS metagenome assembly RCUM01 (sample SAMN09932756, study PRJNA488358) | compost metagenome | isolation source: compost soil in crotonic acid-enriched | place: Germany: Experimental Botanical Garden
AGTACGCATAAAGTATCCCGCCCGTAGTGTCACTGTATGTTTATACAGTACATCCAGTTGTCAGTAAGATCAACCCAAATCTTCGTAGCACCTCGCATAATTGCGATCATTTTTTATACGGCAGAGTTTTGTGATTGGCATGCCCATGGATAGTGCGTATTTTTCTAATTACTTGTTCACGTTAGTTTTATTTCATTGATACGGGAAATGATAGAACGCTAACCCACACCAGGAGGACGTTATGAAAGGGAAATCAACGGGAAGGATCGCACAGGCCAAGGCCTGTTTTTGCGCATTGGGCACTATCACTACTCGCTCGCAGTTCGGGGGCTACGGGGTACTGGCCGACGGCATCATGTTCGCGGTTATCGCTGAAGGAGAGCTTTATCTTCGCGCTACGGAGGGGCTGGAATCGGTCTTTCGCTCACGCGGTATGGTCAATATGGTTTACTCCAAACGCGGTGTGCCTATCACTATGCGCTATTACTGGGTAGATGAGACCTTGTGGCGTGATAGGGATGAACTGGTTGGGTTAGCCTGGCAGGCCATTCGCGAAGCGCGTCGGGAGCAAGAGATTAAAGCGGACAACCAGAGTCGGTTAAAAACCTTACCGAATATCGACATCAATATGGAACGTTTGCTGTGGCGAGCCGGTATTCGTAATGTTTATGATTTGCGGTTAAACGGGGCCAAGCGCAGTTATCTTCGGCTACTGCAGCAGCAAAAAAATTTGGGGTTGCGGGTGCTGCTTTCATTAGGCGGGGCCATCGCCGGCTATCATCACGCCGCTTTGCCTTCGGAATTACGCAGCGAGCTGACGCACTGGTTTGACCGCACCATGATGTTGCTTAGCCACGGCCATAACCCAAGAGTCCAGGGCCTTATGAAAGGCCCTGAATGATTATGCCGATTTACCTATTTGCGCATTCAGCATCGTGAGTTCCGGCAAGAGCTCAATCACCAGCCCAATCTGCTGCAACACCAATTGATCTTTGCTTTCCGGTTCCGGCGCCGCGTGTTGAATTCGTTCAGCCAGGCTTTCCAACGCCTGAGTGATGCGCCCACTGTCCTGCTCTTCTTGATGCAGGGCGCCATCGACATAACAGACAGCATCACTCAGCAGATCCAGGGTCGCAGGATTATTCAGGCGTTCACGGTGTGCCCCCAACGCCGAGATATAACTCAATAAGGTGTGGTTCAAACACAGCAGACGGAAGGCCGCATCCTGAACGTCTTTATTGGCTTTGGGATCGGCAGACATATTTGAAATCACCGATGCCAGCTCCGCGTCACTGTTGTGCGCATCCCGCCGAGCGATACGGTAGGACAGGCCGTTGTCTTTTCCCTGATGGTATTGCACCAAAATGGCATCCAGATAACGGCAGTTGGCGTTCAGCGTCTTACTGACCACCGTGGGTAATTGCCGGAACTTCCAGTCAGGCCAGATAAAGCTGACTGCGGCCCAAGCGATGGCGCAACCCAGCAGCGTGTCGTAAACGCGCGGCGCGGCGACTTCGAAACCTTCGCCCAGCAGGTTAAAGCACAGCAATACCAACAGGGTGATAAACATGGTGGCATGTGCGTACTGCACGGTGCGAAAAGCAAAAAACAAAACGCCGCTAATCACAATCAGCACGAGTTGGCCTTCCACCGAGGGCACAAAATAGAGGATTGGCAGCCCGACAAGAATACCGGCCAGTGTGCCGATTATCCTCAATGCCAGCCTGCGGCGAGTGGCGTTGTAGTTGGGTTGGCAGACAAACAGGCTGGTTAACAGGATCCAATAGCCATGCTGCATCCCAGTAAATTGAATAAAGGCATAACCAATACACAGCACCACAGACATGCGGATGGCATGGCGGAACAAGGCCGATTGCGGCGTCAGATGGCGGCTGATGCGCAAGCGAATATCGCTCCAGCCGGTGAGCCGGTCATCCGACAGGCTGTTCTCTTCCACCTGGCCGTTGGCCAATGCCTGTTCGGATTCAATATTTGCCAGCTGTGCGTCAATCGCGCGCAAATTTTTCAACAGGTGCGACAGCGCCTTGGTCAACTCGCGATTTTCCGGGGTAAGGGTAACGCGCGCTAAAGCTTCATCAATGCGGGCAAAGGCCGGTTCGAAGCGAACGTTATGCTGATACTTTTGCCGCATCAAAATCGACTGGGCCAACTGCTGGCAGGCACGAGCCTGCATGCTGAGCAAGCGCTGAAAGCGGAACAGGATATCGCTATGACGGAATTGTCGGCTTAGCGCCTGGTATTGAACGTGCGCGGAGCTGGCGCGTTCATGGATGTCCTGCGCAACGAAGTAGTAATGCAGTGTGCGGCGGGTGCCTCGTTGGCCGCGATCGCCTTTTAACCGCGTCAGCAATGAAGCCTTGGTTTGGTTGAGGATAGTCACCAGCGTGCTGTTGGCCATGGCAACGTCCATCCAGGGCAGGTCTGCATCCTGTTCGGCGTCGGGATCAAACAGGTTGGCTTTGGCGTCCAGATAATTCGCCAACTGGTCGTAACAACGCGCCAGATTTTCCTGTAGAGGACGGATAGGGAAGATCAGATGACCTATCAGCGTCAGCAGGTTGTACCACAGAGCACCAATGATCAGCAGCATAGGCTGTTGATACCAGGCGTCATACATCGAAGTGCCGAGCATGGTGTAAACCGCAATCAACAAGGCACCAAATGCAATGGTGGCGTAACGTTGCCCCAGAGCACCTAACAGAATAAAGCCGCAGGTGGAGGTCGTCAGGCCAAGCGCGAACAGCCAGGGGTAGGGAAACAGCAGTTCAATGGAGGCGGAGGCAACAAAGAAACACACCAGCGTAATCAGCAAGTTGCGTAGTCTGCCGGTCAGGCGGTCGTCCAAATCGGTCAACGCCGCCGCCACCACCCCCAGAGTCAGGGGAATAGTGAGTTTCGGAATACCGAGCCACCAGGGGACGGCGGCTGCGCCGGCCAGCGCAATAAAAATACGCAGGTCATAAAGCAGGTTGCTGTTGTAGGCATAACGGCGTATTGCTGGTGCAAAAGAGAGCACAAAAAACTCCTCGGGCGGAGAAAAAATTAACGCTGCTGATACTGACGACGGGCATTTTCAGTTCTGGCCTGTTGCGCCATTTCTACTGAGACCACGCGACGCCCAACCGGCCACAGGGCAATGGCGGCGATTTTGAAATTGGCAATGCCCACCGGAATGCCAATAATAGTTACGCACTGCACAATACCGGCGGCGATATGCGACAGGCAGAGCCACCAGCCGAACAGGATCAGCCAGACAATATTCAGCAGCGAGCCGCTGGCGGAAAGCAGCGCATTACTTTTTTCCGGATAAAGCTCATTAACGTGAATAGCTTCATTACCGAACGGCAGTAACGACAGCTTGGTGATCTCCCAGCAGGAGCGAGTCAGTGGCAGGGTGATGATCAACAGCACGCTAAATACCGTGGCGATCAGCCAGCCCAGGGTAGTGACAAAACCGCCCAACACAAAATTAAGAATATTCAGTACAGTACGCATAGTCGTCATTCTGCTCTAATGATGGCCAAACCGCGAAGCGGTTGCGTTTGGTATCAAAACGCAAAATCTATTCTACCCTTTTTTTAGCGCTAGAGTGCCACTGCTTATCACAGGTAAACTGGCAGATATCCGTTATTTAATCTCAACATAGTCATGGCGCGCCGATATGGAACTTAAAGCGACATCGCTGGGGAAACACCTGGCTCAGCATCCTTATAACCGCGTGCGGTTGCTGCACGCCGGGGTCGAGGTGAGCGGTGAAAAGCATGAATACCTTATTCCTTTCAATCAGTTGATTCAGGTTAGATGCAAGCGCGGCATCGTTTGGGGCGAGCTGGAGTTTGAGCTGCCGGATGAAAAAGTGGTGCGCCTGCACGGGACTGAATGGCAGGAAACTCAGCGTTTCTATCATTACCTCCAGCAGGCCTGGCAGCAGTGGAGCGCTGAGATGAGCGAGGTCAGCGCCGGCGTTTTGCAGCAACAGGTCGAACATATTCAGCGAATTGAGCAGCAGGATAAGTGGTTTAAGAAATCCGAACTGGGCAAGTTGCAGCAACAGATTCGCCAGTCTTTCGGTGCTTTGCCCATGCCGGTTGCACGGCTGGAGGAATTTGACAACTGTCGGGAAGATTATCAAATCTGCCGCCAATGGCTGCAGCACGGGTTGCACAGCGTGGAGCAGCGTAACCGGCAGTGGACCGAACGGATGCTGGAGACGCACCAGGATTTCTTCCAGAGCATAGAAAGCTCACCGCTGAACGACTCGCAAAGTCGCGCCGTAGTTAACGGTGAAGACTCGGTATTGGTATTGGCCGGAGCAGGCAGCGGAAAAACCTCGGTATTGGTGGCGCGCGCGGGCTGGCTATTGCGCCGTCAGGAGGCCGAACCCGGGCAAATACTGCTGCTGGCATTCGGTCGCCAGGCGGCGGAAGAGATGAACGAACGCATTCAGGAACGGCTGGGCGGCGTGGCTATCCAGGCCAAAACCTTCCATGCACTGGCACTACAGATTATCCAACAGGGCAACCGCAAGGTGCCGGCGATCAGTAAGCTGGAAACCGACAGCAAGGCTCGCCGGGCTTTGCTGATTACCCATTGGCAGCAGCAGTGCGCAGAGAAAAAAGCCCAGGCTAAAGGCTGGCGCCAATGGTTGATTGAAGAGTTGGAATGGGAAGTGCCCGAAGGCGATTTTTGGCAGGACAAGCGCCTGGCGGAGCGGTTAGCCGGCAGACTCGAACGCTGGTTGGGCCTGATGCGCATGCACGGCGGTAGCCAGGCAGAAATGATCGAACAGGCGGATGAAGAGATCCGTGACCTGTTCTCAAAACGCATTCGCTTAATGGCTCCTTTGCTCAAGGCCTGGAAAGGGGCGTTGAAAGAGGAAGGGGCGGTGGACTTCTCAGGCCTGATCCACCAGGCGGTCAATATCTTGGAGAAAGGTCGGTTCGTCAGCCCGTGGAAACACATCCTGGTGGACGAGTTCCAGGACATTTCACCCCAGCGTGCGCAATTACTGGCAGCGTTGCGTAAACAAAATAAACAAACCTGCCTGTTTGCGGTAGGTGACGACTGGCAGGCCATTTACCGCTTCAGCGGGGCCGAGCTGACGTTGACCACCGCCTTTGCCGAGAACTTTGGCGAAGGTGCCCAGTGTGCGCTCGATACCACTTACCGTTTCAATGATCGTATCGGCGAGATCGCGAACCGTTTTGTGCAACAGAACCCGCATCAGCTGAAAAAACCGTTGAACAGCCTGAGCAAGGGCAATAAGAAATCGGTGATTTTATTACCGAATGAGCAGCTTGAAAATCTGTTGGACAAGCTGAGCGGTTATGCCAAGCCGGATGAGCGAATTCTGGTGCTGGCACGCTATCACCATTTGAAACCGCAGGCGCTGGCAAAAGCGGCGACCCGTTGGCCAAAACTGACCCTCGAGTTTATGACCATTCACGCCAGTAAAGGGCAGCAGGCGGAGTACGTGATCATCGCCGGTTTGCACCAAGGCAGCGACGGTTTTCCGGCGGTCGCGCGTGAGTCGGTATTGGAGGATGTTTTGTTGCCGCAGCCGGAAGATTTCCCGGATGCCGAAGAGCGGCGACTGCTGTATGTAGCGCTGACTCGCGCCAAGCACCAGGTCTGGTTACTGCAGGATCGTGAACGTCCGTCGGTCTTCGTTGAACAACTGCAGGATCTCGGCGTTCCTGCTCAGAAGAAGCCTTAAAATTAAGGCCTGGCGGAAACCAGGCCGCGAGCGTTACTTCAGGCGATCCTGCAAATAGCGCTGATAATCAGGAATGGCAATTTCCACTTCACGTTTGAAGAGTGAAGAATCGATCAGGAAATCCGCCGTTGAGCGGTTGGTGGCGACGGGAATGTTCCATACCGTCGCCAGACGCAGCAGCGCTTTCACATCCGGATCGTGGGGAACCGCATTGAGGGGATCCCAGAAGAAGATCAGCATATCTATTTTGCCTTCGGCAATCAGCGCGCCGACCTGCTGATCGCCTCCCATCGGGCCGCTTAACATGCTTTGCACCGGAATGCCGCTGGCACGCTGGATCAGGTTACCGGTAGTGCCGGTGGCGTACAGTTGATGATGCTCAAGGACGGATTTGTTTTCTTCAACCCAGGCAAGCAGGGCTTGTTTGCGGTGATCGTGTGCCACCAGCGCAATGTGTTTACGCGCGGCGATAGTGCGGGTAGTAAATTCCATCTCGATGTCCTTCGCTAATCAGGGGATGTGCGACAGATTACTGAAACTGTTTTTCACTGCCTAGCGTTTACACCTGAAAATGCGAAGAAAGCGCGCCTTTAAATAAAGGCGCCGGTAATCTTAACGCACGGGCTGTTTATTCGCCCAATGGAGGAAACGCTTTTGCGTCTCTTTGTCCGCCTGCTGGAACCAGTATTGCAGCATCTGTTCGGAAACGTTTTCACCCTTCAAAGTGACCGTGGGGGAGTTCAGCGCGGCACTGGCGAGCGGAGAGGAAGGCGTAGTCGCGCGCACCTGGGTGAAAGCCGGCACCGAGGCCGGGCGGTTTTGACTGTTGTAGTCCGCCATGACTTTTTCCAAATCGACGCTGAGCGTGGCGCCATCGGCATGCAGCACGTCGTGTTTCATCGCCAGCGCGTTACCGTTCTTATCAATCACTTGATAGTTGAGCGTTTTATCGAATCTTTGGCCATCACGTACATTTTCAATACGCGGCAGCTCAATGGCAACGGAGCTGACATTCTGCGTACTGAAGGTCGCGATCAGCGGAGGGGAGGTATAGGCAGTTTGTTCGTGCTGTCCTGAACGTACAGACTTGGCCACTTTAAACAGCAACTGATGTTGCCCGCCATCCAGCTCCAGGCTGTCGGCACCTTTTAACAACGCTCCTGTCATTTTCTTGCCGTCGACCACCAGCAGATCGATGTCCGGGGAGAGTTTCAGGGTCGTAGCCACGGCAGGCATGCTGATACTGATGCTGAGCAGCCCCGCAACCATCAGACCAAATTTCATGGTTATCTCCTTATAAGTGGCATCGCTATTAGTGTTGAATACGCCATAGATTGTGTCAAAGTTTTTCAACATTACGGTTTAGTTTACAAATGTACACATTTATTTTCATTTGGACATTTATTTGAGCCGGATATGCTGGCAGTGACAGCATCAGACCGCAAAAGTGGCCGGGAGTTTCCGCATGGTTGCGTTTAGCCGATTTAAAGCCGATAGAGTACACTCGAAATAGGGAAGTCGCCCGTTGATGATTGGAGCTGAAGATGCAAGACCACGAGATTGCCGACCTGCTCAAGCAGGTGAAAACCATTGCGCTGGTGGGTGCCAGTGATAATCCATCCCGGCCCAGCTTTGGTGTCATGGCTTATTTGCTGTCACAGGGATATCAGGTAACGCCGGTCAGCCCCAAGCTGTCAGGGCAAACGTTGCTTGGCCAGCAGGCCTATGCCACGCTGAAAGATATTCCGCACCCGGTGGACATGGTTGATGTGTTCCGTAATTCGGAGGCGGCGTATGGCGTAGCGCAAGAGGCGATTGCGATTGGTGCCAAAGCGTTATGGCTGCAAATTGGCGTTATTAATGAACAGGCCGAGGCGTTGGCGCGTGAGGCAGGATTGAAGGTGGTAATGGACCGTTGTCCTAAAATCGAGCTTCCTCGCCTGGGTCTGGAGCGCTGAAAGCCGGTAAAAGAAAAGGCCTGACAAATGCCAGGCCCTTATTGGGTGTTTCTCAGGCCTGGCTAATCAGTTGCGCAGGCGCGGGGCTTGGAGCTGGTGACGGATAGATTCCGCCAACTCGTCCAGTGAAGGTTGTTCAGGATGGGCATCCTGGGCTTCGCCATCCAGCTGTGCTTCCGCCAGATAGGTATGCACCGGTTGGCCTTCTTCGTCCTCCATCACCACGTGGTACCAAGGGGCGAAACGTAGATCGGTATTCGCCGCTATTTCATCAGCTTTAGGCTGTTCCATAGAGTATTCAGGGTCGATATCAATTACCACCCCCAAGTACCCCAGCAGCTTATGCCGAACCTGTTGTCCGATACCGAATTTGCTGGCAATCATGATGACCTCCTGAGAAACAGTGCTTTACTCTTTATATGAGGGCAAAGCAGCGTATTTCAAGTTACATCACCCGGCACGCAAAGCCTTTCAAGTACAACCCTTCAGGATAAGTTGCGATAACCGGGTGATCGGCAGCCTGACGGTACTGCTCTATAAATTGTACATCACGCCCGGCATCTACAGCGGCATCGGCCAAAATTTTCTGGAACAAATCGGTTGGCATCAGGCCGGAGCAGGAGAAACTGAGCAAAATTCCGCCCGGATTCAGCAACTGCAACGCCAGCATATTGATATCTTTATAGCCGCGACAGGCGCTGGCCAGCTGGTTTTTATTTTCGACGAACTTCGGCGGATCCATAATGATCAGGTCGAATTTTTCACCCTGTGTGCGGTAGGCGCGTAGCAACTGGAACACATCATCGCGCACAAACTCCGCTTTGCTCAGGTCCAACTGGTTCAGTTCGACGTTCTGTTTAGCGATATCCAACGCTGCTTGTGATGTATCTACGCTGATCACCTGTGAACAGCCGCCCATCAGGGCCGAAACGGCGAAGGCGCCGGTGTAGGAGAAGCAGTTGAGTACGCGGCGGCCGGCGGAGTAATTACGTGCAGCCAGGCGACTGTCGCGCTGATCGAGGTAAAAGCCGGTCTTGTGGCCTTGTTGGATATCCACCAACAGCTTCATGCCATGCTCGGTAATGGGCAGCAGAGCAGGGGGAAGATCGCCCAGCACCGGCCCCTGAGCCAACGGCAAACCTTCTTTTTTGCGCACCGCTACGTCTGAACGATCGTAGATTGCGCATTCCGGATAGCAATGCTGCAAGGCGGTAATCAGCGCCGCGCGTTGGTATTCGGCGCCGGCGGACAGCAATTGCAGGACCAGGAAATTCTGGAAGCGATCGATGGTAACGCCTGGCATGCCATCGGATTCGCCGGCAATCAGGCGATAACCATCCAGCCCATCACGTTTCGCTACCCAATCACGCCAGTTTTGTGCCTGCTGCAAGCGGCGGACAAAGAAATCGATGTTAATCTCTTCATCCTGCTGGAATGTCCAGACACGGGCGCGGATTTGCGATTCCGGCGAGTAGGCGCCGCGCGCCAACCATTTTCCCTGGGCGTCGTGAATATCAATGGTTTCGCCAGAAAGAGCTTTACCTTCAAGACGTTGAACGGCACCGGAGAATACCCATGGGTGGCGACGGAGTAAGGACTTTTCACGTCCTTTGGCGAGAAACAGGCGTACGGTCATAATTAAGAATGCTGCCAGCTAGGTAAAAAGAGTGACATTGCCGTGCGTACGCACAGAAAATGCCATAAACGAAATTCGATAAGGGGCCGATTATGACACAAGTTTGTATTGCTGCGTATGTCTATGGCGTGGTGCAAGGGGTAGGGTTTCGCTACAACACCCAGCATCAGGCGACGGCGTTGGGATTAAGCGGATATGCGCGCAATCTTGATGACGGCAGCGTCGAGGTGGTGGCCTGCGGCGAGCAACCGCAGGTGGATAAGCTGGTGGAATGGCTGAAAAGCGGCGGTCCGCGTAGCGCACGTGTCGATCGCGTGCTGGTGGAACCGCGCGGTACGGCAGATTATCAAGGCTTCAGCATTCGCTATTAGCGTCTCAGATGCATTTTACCGGCTTCGGCAAACCGGCGATTTTTGTTGCCTGTTTGGCCGGGCCTTTGGGGAACAGGCGATAGAGGTAGCGGCTGTTGCCTTTCTCCTCTCCGTACTTCTGCGCCATAGCTTTGACCAGCATGCGGATCGCCGGTGAGGTATTAAATTCCAGGTAAAAGCCGCGTACGAAACGCACCACTTCCCAATGCGCCTCGGTTAGCGTGATTTCTTCCTGCTCGGCCAGCAGCGGCGCCAGGGCCTCGTGCCAGTCGGCGCTGTTTTTCAGGTAACCCTGTGCGTCAGTTTCAATAACCTGACCTTGATACTCCAACATACTGCCTCGGTAACGGGTAATTCAGAACGGCCGCCAGTTTAGCAAACTTTTACCGCCGCAAAAAATAAAGCCCCGCCGGAGCGGGGCTTTGGGTATGACTCAGACGCCGAATCAGTTGCTGCGCGCGAAGCCCAGAATGCTCAACAGGCTGATGAACATGTTGTACAGCGACACGTACAGGCTGACGGTGGCGCGAATGTAGTTAGTCTCGCCGCCGTGAATAATGTTGCTGGTTTCCCACAGGATGGCGCCGGCGGAGAACAGGATAAACAGTGCGCTAATCGCCAGGTGCAGGGCAGGGATCTGCAGGAACAGATTGGCGATCACCGCCACCAGCAGTACTACAAAACCGGCCATCATCATTCCGGACAGGAACGACATATCCTTGCGGGTGGTCAGTACGTAGGCTGAACAGCAGAAGAACACCACTGCGGTGCCTCCCAGCGCCAGCATGATCAGGTCGCCGGCTCCGGTATTAATAAATGAACTGAGGATGGGGCCCAGGGCATAACCCATAAAACCGGTCAGGGCGAATGCCGCCAGGATGCCCGCAGGGCTGTTAGCCAGCTTGTGGGTCAGGAACATCAGCCCGTAGAAGCCGACCAGCATCAGCAGCAGGCCCGGTGCCGGCAGCCCCAGCATGGTGCTGGCGGTTGCGGTGAGCGCCGAGAAAGCCAGCGTCAGTGAAAGCAGAAAATAGGTGTTACGCAGAACCTTATGCGTACTCAGCAAAGAGTCGCGCGAGGAGGATGAGACGACAATACGGTCCATAATGATCTCTCTTAGTCAGGTCATCACAAAATTAGTGACGATGATAGGCAGCGCAAGCGTTTGATTAAAGTTTGTTTACCAATCTTTACCCTTAGTTATCATTGCTGTCACTCTGAGCTGTCGTTGGTGGTTTCTTCAACGCTCGCACGCCGGATGCTGTTTTTTCGTTCGGTTGAGCGGTAATGGGCTTTACAAGCCGATTGGCTCTGTTTATAGTTCGGCTCGTTGCGGAGGGGTGGCCGAGTGGCTGAAGGCAACGGTCTTGAAAACCGTCGACGGGAAACCGTTCCAGAGTTCGAATCTCTGCTCCTCCGCCATTCCAACCTCTAGTAACCTCTCTTAAAGTCTACTAAATCCAGCCAGTACGCAGCTTCCAGCTGATTTTCGATATCTCAACGTCTACTCAAATCAACCCAAAGCTACATACATCTGTGCATAGTTTTGTGTATAGTTTTCCGCGTTCGTAGTGGCTATACACATCAGCAAGGAAAACTATACACATGCCCCCTCTTTCTGACCTACAAATTCGGCGTGCAAAGCCTGATACCAAGCAATACAGCATAACTGATGGTTTCGGGTTGTCTCTCATAGTTGAGCCAAACGGTTCCAAAGCATGGCGTTTTCGATATCGATTTGCTGGCAAGGCAAAGATGCTTTCTCTGGGAACTTACCCATTGGTGACCCTGGCCGAGGCCAGAGAACGGCGCGACGAAATGCGTAAGCTGGTTGCCAATGGTCAAAATCCGAGTGAAGTGCGCAAAGACAATAAACGCTCGCTGCTTTTAGAGCAGGCAAATACGTTTGAGGCTATTGCCAGAGAATGGTATGGGCGTAATGTCGAACGCTGGTCTGATGGATACAGCAAGGACATGATGAGCGCATTTGAAAAAGACGTTTTCCCCTACATCGGTCACCGCCCAATTAAAGATATTAAACCCCTCGAGCTGCTGGAAGTGCTCTCTAAAATGGAGCGACGTGGTGCTACCGAAAAAGTGCGTAAAGTTAGACAGCGTTGTGCTGAAGTTTGGAAATACGCCATCGTCACAGGCAGAGCTGAATATAACCCCGCTCCCGACCTATCCAGCGCACTTCAACCCCACAAGCGTGATAATTATGCTCACCTCAAATCAGATGAATTGCCAGACTTTCTCTATGGCGTGAATGGATATCGAGGTAGCGAAGTAGTCAAACTTGCCTTAAGGCTACTAATTATTACTGGCCTGCGTCCTGGCGAACTACGTGGGGGGCTTTGGCGCGAAATTGACATGGATAATGCCATATGGGAGATCCCACCGGAGAGAATGAAGATGCGGCGCAGCCATATGGTGCCGCTATCAAAGCAGGCACTAGAATTGCTGCGTCGCGTCCACCCAATTAGCGGACGGGGCGAACTGGTTTTCCCTGGGCGTGGAAGGGGCGACAAACCGATCAGTGAAATGACGATGAACCTTCTGATCAGGCGCATTGGTTATAACGGCAGGGCGACCGGTCACGGCTTCAGGCACACCATGAGTACCATATTGCACGAACAGGGCTATAACACTGCCTGGATCGAGCTACAGCTCGCTCACGTCGATAAGAACAGTATCAGGGGCACCTACAACCATGCGCAGTACCTGGAGGGGCGTAGAGAGATGCTGCAGTGGTATGCCGACTATATCGACTCGCAGGAGCGTTCGTAAGCTGCCGGCCAGAAGGTGGAGTATCGTCTCAAGGTCTTCTCTCATGTGTGAGGAAAGTAGGTAGGTTCAGTCGGTTCAGTAGGTTCAATATTGTATTTATATGTTTTATAGGTGTTTGTTGTGAGTTATTGAACCGACCCTGAACCGACTTTAGGCTGTTTGAACCGACCTTGAAGATTGAAAACTTAAGCCGATCCCACCTCGGCCTGTTGTGTGCTGTATGCATAAACAGTGCATTATAGACATGTAGACTTCAGTAGACGATAATCACCCCATGATGAGGCTGTGCTTAAGCTGGACTTGAAAAAAGTAGTGCTTTTGCTGGTTGGTATGGTCTTAAACTTCGAGGGCGCGAGGTGTTGTGATGTCTTTTTTTAAGTTATTGGACTCCGAGAGAAGTGAAGGAATATGTCTGAAGGTATTTATTAAAAATCTTGCTGAACAAGAGAAAGTACCTGAATCTGAAGTGGCTGCAATATTGCTTCGGGAATATGAGGAAGAAGTTCCATTTCACGAACAATTCGAATTTTATTATCATGATGTAGTCAAATCATTTGTCGTGGCAAATAAAAGCTATTGTAAGGCTGCGCTTACTAAGATTGCATATGGTGATTCGCTAGATGAAACCTCATTTACTCTTGAAGTGGAAGTTTCGCATGGGATTATAGAAAATAAGACTATATGTATTAAAGCTACTGAGATGGCTATGTTTTTAATTGATGTTCATGTCAATATACCTAACTGCCTCAGCCATGTTGAAAGTATTGCATATGATAAATATTATAAAAAATATGACCTTAATGGGAGTGATCAGCAAATATCTAAGGTGGAAGGAGAGGAAGCAAAAGATATTAATGAGGTGGAATCCACAGAATGGAATGATTTTAAAGGAAAATCTACAGCTATGACGCTTATTGCTGGATTATCGCTGGCATTAACAAGATCACACAATGGTTGTAGACATAGGAATGGGAAGCCTAACAAATCAGCAATAGCAGCTGTTGCAGCTAATTCTGTGATGAGTGCTGGTTACTTGGTTGATATTGTCAGTGATAGGCAATTGAGAGGCTTGATTGGTAACGCTTTGGAAACGTGTGACTTTGGCACCACTGAGACACTTCCAAAATCGTAAGTTGAAAATATTTAAAGTTCCAAAACCTAACGAGCCAGTGGCTGTTCACTTCCAAAATCAGTGACGGCCAATTTCCAATTAATAAACAGTAAGTTCCACATTACTTTCTTCCATTGTGCTGAAATAGCTCCTGTAGACCATAATCAACTACAGGAGTTATACCAATGTCAGAAAGCCTAATCCGCCTACCTAAAGTTCAACGCAAAACTGGATACAGCAAAGCCTGGATCTATCGTCTCATGTCTCAGGGTAAATTCCCTGCGTCTGTGAAAATTGGCACTCGTGCCATTGCCTTTGTTGAAAGCGAGATTGACGACTGGGTCAATCAACGTATTGCTGAGTCCCGCAAGGAGGTCGCCTGATAAAGAATACCGGGTGTTCATGTTTTGCGGGTGTTTGCGGTGAACTGTCTCCATTATTCACTTGCGGCAATCAAAAGCTTTAACGAGGAATAACCAATGAAACTGAAAGAAACGGCCATTCTTGGTCAGGGCCAAACTCACCCTGAATTCATCTCCGGCAACAATATCGCTGAGTTGAAGTTCCACGACCAGGTGGTAATTCCATTCGACAATGGCGACGGAAAAATATGGTTCACTATGGAAACCTTGGCTGATCTGCTCGGTTATGCGAATGCGGGTAAGGTTTCCAACATCTACAACCGTCATAAAGACGAATTCACCGACAGTATGACGATGGTGACCAAAGTGAGGATGAACGGAATAAACAATAGCTTACGTGAAGTTGACGTACGTTTGTTTTCCCCGCGCGGTGCTCACCTCATTGGTATGTTGTCGCGTACCAAGATCGCCAAAGAGCTGCGTATCTGGTTACTGGACCTTGCCGAGCAAGAAGCTTCAGCACCTCAAAGTGGTGTTCATCACACGATTGAGCAGATGCGAAACATTGTTGCGACAGCCCGGAAGGCCTCAGACGAGGATTCTTCCGACGCTGGTCGTCGCCTTCGTAAACGCCAGGATGATTTGCCGGAGTTGCTTAAAGCCGAAAGGCTGGTAGATGCGATGGGGCAGATAGCATTCGATCTGATTGGCGGCGGTAAGAAAGAGGTGCTTCCATGATGACTCTCAACTACGGGGTATGTCCAAAAGAAGCCACTATCCACAAGGTCTACCGCGATGTTGCCCAGCACACAGGCCCGGTAAATTCTGGTCAGTTATACCAAGATGCAAATATGCAGCTTGCCTATAACTCATTGATTATTCCAAAAACCTGCAACGCAGGGAGTCGGAAAACTAAACCCGGCGATTTACCGAATTTGAAGGTTCAGACGAAATTCGCCGCTAGCTGTGCACCTGGTGTGCGAAAAATTTCTCATACCTTTCATCAGCAGTGGCAGGTTACAGGCAAAGAAAAGGGCCGGACTGCGAATCCGACCCTTTGGGATGATTGCTTTTTCAGTCATCAAGAAAATCAGTATCTTGCAGCCACGCAGGATAACAAGGTTGCTTTGGGTAATCCAGTTACCTACGAAAATTTCGTAGGTCAGCCCTCTGGCGATTCTTTGGGTTTCTTGCGCTGCCGGCGTTTAATCTCACTTAGCATGGACGCAGAGATAAATTGCCCAGTACTTTCGCCTGGTAATTTCACCTGCTCCATACCATCAATAATTTCATGTGCTATCCGTGCGGTTACAGATTGCGATTTAGCATTTTTAGGTCCTGTTGCCATGTCCGAGTCCAATGATTATCGGTGTAAGACAATATACACGATATTAATTTCATTGGAAGGGTTGACGTGTAAGACACTTTGGCTTTATCTTGTGTCTTACACCTTGATTGACTCAAGGCTTAAAATGGCAACGTCCCGAGGTGCTACCAACACCAGCGGGACGTCTATCCAAACCGTTACTAAGGATAACGATATGGCATGTTCACATGATACCCAAACTCGCCCTAAATTTGTATACCTGTTCTTGGGCACACCCAACGAATTTCCTGACTCCACACCGACAGTGTTACGAGCTGAAGCTGATTCTGAGGTTGATGCCCGCGCCAAATTCCCCCGTTGGGCGCTGACCTTTGCCGCTCAAATCCGTACTGAGGCACCTTGTCGCCTGCAATTATTCTCCACTGACGAAGGTTTCATGTGGGTCTACGAGCAGCGCCAGAGCGTAAAGGAGTCCAGCCATGCATAAACCTAACCAGATCCCCAATATCGCCGAGAACTATTCCGCTCGCATCATGCTGACTATCGAGAACGGCAAGGTTACCAGCGAACGCATGATCGGCGACGGCGAAATACTCGCCACCCTCGACACCTTCATCGAACTGGCCCAACGCGCAGGCTGGCATGTCACGCCAAATCACGGCGAGGTCACGCAAAGTCACGCTACTGCCGAGGAGGTTGCTCATGTCGCATGAAACTTCATTGCCAGAGATAAGCCGACAGGCAGACCAATTAAACGCGTTGTTGTTAGCGATGAATATCGGTGCTGACGAAATCGATATTACGGACATGAATACCCTTGTCACGCTGGCGATTGATCTGGCTGGTGGGCCTGCATGTTGGCTAATGGAAGAGCAGCGTCGCCGGGAGGTTAAAAATGCGCAGACCTCGTAACTACAAAATGCTGTCGGAAGTTGTGGCTGACCTGGTGCTGGTGGCCGGGGTTCTGTTTATCACACTCGGTAGCCTGGCTGGCTTCGTTTATCTGATTGGGCTGATGGCAGGAGGTCACCATGCGTAGCGTTAAGGTACTGGATGCCATCAATGCCCTTGCCAAAATCCAGGCGTTGGCCGCTGCTGCTGGCTATCTGACGTCGGGTGAGCGTGAAGAGCAGCTTTGCTTTGAGCTCGTCGATTTGATTGAGGAAATCGCCCGGCGTGGCGCGGAGGCTGAAAATGAATAAGACCCATACCTACCAGACCCATGAAGACGTGTTGCTGCACGTACAGCGCACTGCTGATTTGCTGGACTGTGCACAGCAGATGTTGGCATCCGGCAACGATCATCTTTTGAGATACGTTGGCTCGGTAGTTGACGCAGCGGGTGATTATGCGCAGCGCGCGGCTAATGCGCTGGAGCTTGGTGAGCAACCGACGGCGGAAAATGAACAGGGGGTGTGCAATGGCTAAGAAAACTGAATTGATGGCCGTCGAGGCCAAAGACCTGCAGATCATCGAGTATCGCGGGCTGCGCGTAGCAACCACTGAGCAGCTAGCGGCGGGATACGGTACCGATGTCGTAAATATCAAAATGAACTATTCACGCAATGCAAACCGCTTCGTTGAAGGAAAACATTTCTTCAAGGTCGTCGGGAAAGAACTTGCGGATTTGCGGGTATCTTTTAGTTACCTGCAAATTTCCAGCAAAACGCGCTCCCTGATGCTCTGGACTGAACGCGGCGCGGCCAACCACGCGAAAATGCTGGAGACTGAACAAGCATGGAGCTATTACGACGAAATGGTCGAGTTCTACTTCACTCGCCGTGAAGCACTGCCTGCCCCAGCCGACTTGTCGAAGCTCGAAATCCTGCAAATGGCGATCGACTCGGAGCAGGGGCGACTGGCTGAAAAGCAACGTGCCGATAATGCTGAGCGCACCAAGTCACAAATCAGCCGAAAGCGCGAAGCCTCTGCACTGGGTAAGCTCAGCGCGGCCACCCGTAAATGTCGTGACCTGGAAGAACGCCTGGGCGAAAGCGTGAAGCATGCGACGATCACCAAGGTGGAGAAGAAGACCGAGCGCGAATTTAAGTTTGCTGCTCTGCGCAAGTGGTGCAAGGAGCGAGGTGTTACTGCGGTCGATGTGCCAGATCCACGCTACGGCAGCGTTAAGTCTTGGCCGGCAGGTGCATGGCTGGACGTGTATGGCATCGACTTGCGCAAATTGTTCGGGGGTGAGGCATGAGCCATATCCAGAATATTTTATCCTGTGCAACCATGCAGAACGAGGACACCGAACAGCTGAAGTTCATCCGCATGCATTCCGAAGGTGCCTATGAAGGTTTGCTGACCGGGCTTGGGGCCATCGGTAATATCGCGTTCTGGGCGTGTGACAATAAAGAATACACGGACGAGATGGCGCGTTCGGATCTGCATGCCTTGAGTGAGATGTTGATGTATGTCCCCGGTATTACGGCCGCACTGAAATTTAATGCCGATGAAGCTGATTTTAATATCAAGGAGCGAGAGCAGAAAAAGAAACGCTGACGCTCAACCTTAATTAATTGCCATCAACAAATTTAATACCGACATCGGTCGGGGACTTCACTCGGCCGAAATTCGGGAAGGACATTATATGACTCTCTCAATTGAATTAAATCGCAAGCACATCGCAGAGGCGTTTGTGGGCTACTGCAAGCGTCGTAGCGGCGGACACCCGGTATGCACGGTGACGGTCAATCGCCAGCAGGTCATCCTCGGCGAACTGCGTGCAGAGGCCGTGCACCGCTGCCTGACCGACTGCTTTGAAGTGGAGTGCTACAAAAAATACGGACAGGCCAACAGCCTCAAATTATTGGCATCGACGTATTCCGGCATGCTGAATAAAGACAACAGCAAGTTAACGCCAGAAGGCATTGAATTTATGACATCGCTGATGACCAATGCGGTGGAAATAGCGTTGAAAAATCCACAGGACAATACCCTTGGTCTGGAGATGTATTAATGGCGATGAAAACGACTCCTGAAATAATTCGCTCCGGTGAATTTATTCTGACCCCAGGCATGTCTGAAGAAGGGCAGGGGGATATTACTATTCATGAACAGCATGGAAAGGTCTTTATTGCGACCGTATTGGTAAAAGATATTCCACAGTGGGTCAATGACCGTGAGCACAGCAGTGGGCTGCTGGAAGCCGAGTTAATGGCGTTTTGGATCTGCTTCACGGGTAACCCCTCCGACGCGGATTCGTTGTTGTTCTGGCGCTGGCGGTTTGTGGATTGCTGGCGCCATTACCAAACAGAACTAACTGGCGCCCCGTCTTTCACACATGAGGTCAACGGTAATCTGAATATTTTGCCGATGTATCCCCGCGCCATACGTTTTGCTGTGGCCAGTCATATGGAAGGCGCCATGATTGAACATCTGGGTGAAGAGGAAGGTACCCGGATGGCATTGAATATGTACGCGAAAATGGTAGCGCCGCCGGGCTCTTCTCAGTGGCTGACTCCGATGGGCATTGAAGCGGTTGAAAAGCTGAAACTGGTGTTTTTCGAGGCTATCGAACTGATTGACAAAGGTCCGCTTCCTGAAGAGGTGATGCACTGATGAGTCGTTCAATCAAAACCCCAGATGGCGTTACTCATGAGCAGTGGCCGGATGCGCTTTTCTCCAGCGTTTATCGCTGGGTAATGGGCAGACCTGTCATGCGCAACGAAGCGGCAGCCGCGGTCAAACGCACCAAACAGGAAACGCCGGAAGGCGATTTGGCGAGAAAGCTGAACACAATGGTTCTTGGCGATTCCGTGAGTCCAGAATGGTTGGCGGACAATGGTTTCCAGTCGCACAGGTCGCCAGAAGCTGCCAGGGAAAAACGTGAGGCGCTGGTGCTTGAATATATCGAGCGCAAAACTCTGGCGCTTGCCCTTTCTGACGGCGAGCGGATAAATCGCTTGTTCAATCAGGTCACAGACAAGACTGATCAGGCACGAAAGCAGGCAGCACCTTCTGGACTCAAACCTTATGTTGATGCCCGGAACGGTGGGCTGTACTGGGTGGAGCCGAAAACCGATCGGGATACCGGTGAGATCAATGAAAAGGAAAGCTGGCTATCAACGTTGGCTGAGGTGGTAGGCGTTGGCGAGGATGATGCTGAACGTTACCTGATCCTCGCCTGGACACCGGAAGGCACTGAGGAGCGACGTACGGAAGCCATTCCCCTGCGTGATATTGGTGAACGTGATGGCTGGGCCAAACTCAAGGCTGGCGGCATGTTGATCACCTCAAAAAGTGGTCTGAGGGCCATTCTTGCCGATCACCTGCAGCGCAGTGGACAACGTGACATGTGGGCGATCGCCAGCGCCAGCGGGTGGCAATGTGGCGCCTACATCATGCCTGACGGTGAGGTGCTGGGTAAGCCTGAGAAACCGGTGCTGTTCAATGGACGCTCTGCTGCTGCGCGGGGATATACCGTTAAGGGAACGTCCGAGAGCTGGCGTAACAGCGTGGCCATGTTGGCGAAGGGAAACCCGTCAATGATGCTGGGTATCGCCTGCGCCTTGGCCGCGCCGCTGATTGGTATCGCGGGGGCTGATGGTTTTGGCGTTCATCTGTTCGGCGGTTCGTCGGCGGGGAAGACCACCACCGGCAACGCAGCCAGTACGGTTTACGGTGAACCGGATGCGTTAAAGCTGACCTGGTATTCAACGGCGCTCGGGCTGGTGAACGAAGCAGCTGCACACAACGATGGATTTATGCCGCTGGATGAAATCGGCCAGGGCAGTAACCGTAAGGCGGTGGCTGATGCGGCTTATGCGCTCTTCAACGGCGTGGGCAAGATCCAGGGGGCAAAAGACGGCGGCAACCGGGATATCAAGCGCTGGCGGGCGATGGCCTTCAGTACCGGTGAGATTGATATGGAAAGTTATATCCGGGCTGATGGCGGGAAGATAAATGCCGGGCAACTGGTGCGCCTGCTTAACGTGCCGATCACCAAAGCGACGCAGTATCACGGTTATGCAGACGGCAAGACGCACGCTGACACCATGCGTGATGCCTGCAAGCAAAACTACGGTGTTGTGGGCCGTGAGTGGATCAACCAGCTTGCCAGCCAGAAAAAGGAGGCGGTTGATGCAGTTCGCGCTGCTGAACGCCGGTGGTTGGGATTATTGCCCGAGGAGGCCAGCGAGCAGGTTCGTCGGGTGGCGTCACGCTTTGCTGTGTTGGAAGGTGCCCTGATCCTTTCTCAATCGTTGACTGGATGGGGTGAGCAGGAAAGTCGCGATGCCCTGCAGCACAGTTTCAATGCCTGGGTGAATGAGTTCGGCATGGGTAACCGTGAGGCCAAGGCCTGGGTAGAGCAGGCGGAAGCTTTTTTGCAGCGCTTCGGTTACAGCCGTTATTTGCCCCATCCGCACACTGACCCACGTGATTTGCCGATCCGCGATTTGGCAGGGTATCGGGAAGAACGCCCGGGGCTTGAAACGCTGATATTTCACACCTATCCGTCGGTATTTCGCGACGAGATCGCCGCAGGCGCCAACCCGGTCGCGTTTGCACAAGCGCTGGCTGATGCAGGAATGCTGGACAAACCCACCAAGGGAATGACCAAGAAGACGCTGAGAATTGACGGCAAACAGCCGCGTTTCGTTGTGCTGATGATGCCGGACGACACTGAGGAGGATCTGTAATGACTGCACATATCGCAGCACACGGCCGGCTGGTGGCTGATGTGCAAACCAAAACCACCAGCAACGGGCATTCGATGGCGTTTGGACGTATGGCGGTGCCGCTGCCGTGTCATGGTGCCGACGATGGGCAGTCCACCTTCTGGTTGGCGGTGACGGCGTTCGGCAAGCAGGCGGACTTTCTGGCAAAGCACAGCAAAGGTGACCTTATCAGCGTATCCGGGACGATGAATATCAGCCAATGGACCGGCGGCGATGGCCAGATGAACAGCGGGTATCAAGTGCTGGCGGATTCGGTTATCAGCGCCCGTACGGTGCGCAGTGGTGGCAAGCGCCAGGGGTAATAACGAGAAGGGCGGACATCAAGCCGCCCTCTATCAGGTAGAACACAGGGTGTGCAAATGATGAAAGACCAAAAAGCCGAAATCCTGCGCCTCAAACGAGAAGGCAAGGGGTATAAAACCATTTCCCGCCTTACCGGCGTGAACCTTAACACGGTGAAGACGACCTGCCGCCGTTCGGGGCTATTCCGTGATAACCCTGAACACCGGGTACTCTTTACCATTCCAGAGCAGAAATACAGCACGGCATTGGCGTTACCCAAACCGTTGCCGCCTCAGTGTGCTGTTACGGGTGACAAGCAGACCGACGCCTATTTGTGGGTGTTGTCCGTCATCAAGACCGGCGAGCCGGCGCATATTGCTGCAGCGGAAGAAGCGCTGAAAAAGCTGACCATCACCCCGAAGCAAGCGCAGGGAAATTACACGCGCCATCTGCAGGCCCAGGGTGCAGGCTGGACATCGGTGTTTTCCACGATGTGGATGGACAATCCGCAACATTATATCGAGGGGGCCAAGCGACAGCGTGAGAACGCGTTGGCTGCGCGGGGTGCGTTTGGCAGCTATGAGGCCGCAATGGAGCCGACAGAGGCAGAGAGGCGAATGTTGGCCGAATGCGGCGAGATTTACGATGACGAATGTTATGGCTGGTCTGACGAGGAGCGGCAACAGGGCAGCATTAGCGGAAATCGCATAATTGAAGCCTGGGACGTGCGCAAAGCCGCGTCGAAGGGATTTGCGGATGTTTTACCGGACCCTTACACATTATCCGATGTTGTGCGCGAGTTTGAGTATTGGAGCTGGTTATACCGCATGCGAAGCGCAGCAAGAAAAGAAATTGATCCTGGTGGCTATGACGATGGCGATGGCCCTATTGCAGACAGAGAGGCGTGGTTGGATAAAAAGCTGGAAACTCTGCGTCCGAGAGACCAGCGAGAAGCATTGGCGGTGCTGAAATGGTATCTGCAAAGTGAGCGCCACCAAGGGAGCTACGGTGCCGACAGTGACGCTGTTTACTTGAATCTGATTGGTGCTCACGGGGACGTATAGCGTCTGTAGTGACGTTGTTTCATAAAATGCAATGAAGTGAGTTATGTTGCAATTTGTGCAATAATTGACACATTAATTTCATTGCGTGAAAGGTGGCGAAAATGAGACTGGAAGCGGCGTTAAAGCACTTCAGCCCGCAGGGTTTGACGATTACTGACACATCAACGTGCACCTCAGCGGATCGTGTTACAGGTACTGACGTTATGGCTGCTCTCGGAATGGTCGAGGCAAAGGCGCGTTTCGGCATGGCGGCGTTCCTGGGTAAAACCGGCATCAGCAATGAAGACCGGGAACGAGCCATCGCAGAGCTAACCCTGTTCGCGATGAAGAAGGCACCGAAGCATGTCGGCAAAGTCGCTGGCCGCCGCATGGCCCGCTGTATGCAGATCCTTGCCACGTTGGCCTATGAGGATTATTCCCAATCAGCAGGCGTCTGCGTGACCTGTCACGATTGCCACGGAAAAGGGCTGGTGGATGTTGAGCGCGACGTGGTGACTTACCCTGGTTACATCGGCATGGACGGCGAAGAGAAAATCGCTCCAACGACGAAACGCCAGGTGGTGCGTGAGTTGTGCCAGACCTGCAACGGTAAGGGCAGGATCCACAAACGCTGCCGTAACTGCAAAGGCACCGGTAAGGCGCTCGACCGTGAGGCTACCAAGGCTGCAGGTACACCCGTTATTAAGGATTGCGAGCGGTGCGGCAGCAAAGGCTTTAGCCGCATGCCTTCATCTGTAGCCCACAGGGCAATTACAGTGCTTCTGCCTGAACTGACACAATCGTCATGGTCACGTAACTGGAAGCCGTTCTATGAGTCGCTGGTGGCGAAATGCGATATCGAAGAGGGCGTGGCCGCTACTGAGTTCCAAAAAATAACCAAGTGACGCGCGTTCGGCACGGATGCCGACATTTTTAAGCAGGGTGTTGCATTTTGCATAAACTTGGCGTAGGTTCTACAAATAGTGGGAAGTCGTGCATGAGACACACTGAATAATTTTAATGCCCTGCCAGCAATGGCGGGGTTTTTGCGTTTTATGGCCACGACGCCGGGCGAGCACCGGTCTCCAAAACCGAGTGATGAAGGTTCGACTCCTTCCGGGGCTGCCAAATTCCCCATGGGACTTGAAGACCTCAGCAGAGGCCGCGCTCAGGTAGGGCGTGTTGATTGTAAAGAAATATCAATGGGTATTGTGTGGTTATGCATGCCTGCATTAGTATCCTCGACTCAGAAAAAGCTTTTCAGCCTGCGAAGATGGGATTACCCGGAGTGGCTGGAAAGCGCATCAGAAGGGCGCATTTGGTTTTGATACGCACTATCGAACCCTACCCTGGGCGTTCTGAATGCGCCCCTCTGATGTGGAGTGACAGCCGGTAAAGATCGGCATCCATATGAGGCTCTGGTATCAGCTAGAGCTTTTTTATGCATTTAACTAAGAACTTTGAGAATAATAATTGTGAGCTGTTAAGTATAGATTGAGTGTTCAATCTGTATGCTACCTCCCAAGTTCCAAAAAGATCGCGAGTGGGAGACAGCGATGTTTAGACGATGGTTTGTATTCGTTGTGATTATCTCCCTGCCGTTGGTGGGGAGCTTTGTTCTCATCAAGGGTATACATACTCTATGTGGGCATGAGTTTATGAAAATTGGTATATGTAAAAATTTTCTGGAAGCAAACCATTTTGAAACCGAAAATTCAGATAAGCAAGCAGCACCGTCGGCCTCTTTATCGTGGGAGCGCCCATCTATCTGAAGAGCAACTAATTCCTACCCTGACAATTACATGCCCTGGCTAACCGCCGGGGCTTTTGCATTCTGGTGGTTCGGATTTCATCTACATGTTGGGT
>RCUM01000462.1_pt1 | contig 24162 bp, 26 predicted proteins | sample 2166141 | NCBI WGS metagenome assembly RCUM01 (sample SAMN09932756, study PRJNA488358) | compost metagenome | isolation source: compost soil in crotonic acid-enriched | place: Germany: Experimental Botanical Garden
CGAAATTTGAGTATAGATGGAAAATGATAGGTGGAATGAGAAAGTGTAATCCAGCCTGGCGGGTTGCGGGCCGATTGTGAACATCGTTGGATAGAGTCCATAAAACGGTCATTTTATGGAATCATAATTATTCAGCATCGATTTGTTTTCTGTTGAACACCCGACTGCTCTAATCAGCTACATTGGGGCTATTGTCGAACACTTGTTTTGGATCTCCTGACGTTGATTGTCTTACTATGACTTTCTGCTGGCAGGCTAAGTGCACAACCAAGGGGTGGCAGTATACAGCCTGCCGCGATCTTCAGGAGGCCAGGCCATTCCCTAATTCATGTATTGCAGCTGCAATTTCTGCTGCAAGCGATGACAGACCGTTTTCATCAGGTCCTGACACAGAAACGCGCAGCGCGTGTTTCTGGTATCCCAGTGAGAAAACATCCCCGGCGCGTACTATCCATCCTTTTATCCGGAGCCGTTCGACTATCATTTCAGGCGACTGGTGCAGCGGCAGCCAAATGTTAAGCCCGTCATATTCTCGCCCCGTATCCAGACCGTGGGCACGGAGTTGCGAAATAAAGAGCTCACGGCGGCGCTGATAAAACCGGGCCGCCGTTTTCAGTTGATGTTGCACTTCTGCAGACGCCAGTGCTTTTGCGGCCATATCCTGCAGAATATGGCTGACCCAGTTAGTGCCTGCCGCCAGCCTCTGCGCCAGACGCAGTGACGTCTCCGGATCGCTGGCAACGAAAGCCATGCGCAAATCCGGACCAAGAGATTTTGACAGCGAGCGGATCAGGGCCCAGTGACGCCAGCCGGCCGGGATAACATTGTGGTAAGGTGAAGTGGATACCAGAGAAAAGTGGTCATCCACGATAATCAGTACGTGGGGATAACGGGACAAAACGCCCTGAATTTCCTCTGCCCGGGCTGCCGTCAGGCTGCATCCGGTAGGATTGTGCGCGCGTGGTGTCACAATCAGGACCTGAGCGCCCCCCTCCAGAGCCGTCTCAAGCGCATCCGGTACGAGACCATACTGATCTACCGGCACCCCGACCGGTACATAACCCATACTGCGGACGGTATTGATACTGCTCAGAAAGCACGGATCTTCCACCGCTATCTTTTCTCCGCCGGCCAGATAACCATTCACCAGACGCTCAATGGCATCCACGGCTCCGTGCGTCAGATTCAGCCCGAATTCCGCCGGTGCATCCCTGCGAAACCACTCACGGGCAAACTTCTCCAGCTCGCCGTTAATGACCGGCTCGCCGTACAGGCGGGGTACTCCCGTAACGCCTTGCAGCAATAAAGGGACAGAGGGCAACATGTCTGGATGAGGATTGCCCCCGGATGCATCCGTCAGCATCGTTTGCGGAGGCACACCTTCTTGTTCCGGCACGCCGCCCGTTTTACGGATCGAGGTGCCGTTGCGACCGTTTGCCACCGCAATGCCGGCTGAGACAAGTTTTTTATAAGCAAACGCTACGGTATTCCGGTTAACCCCAAGCGTGGCGGCCATCTCCCTGACCGGAGGCAGAGTCTCTCCCGGACGGAGTTCACCGGTGCGTACCCGGATCCTGATTTTTTCAAATATCTCCCTGGCCGTTACCGGTGCTGTCATCACGTATATCCCTTTTTCTGTGCTGTGGCTGTTCCGGTCTGGTTTAGTTTTTCTCTCCGGAACGGCATTTATGATTTCATCTCAGGTTCGTTCATTTTACCTGAACTGTCCGCAGGAAAGGCGGTTTCGCCCGAATACCTTTTGACGGGGAGGTCAGGTAATTATACTTTGTCCTATGACAAAATATAATTATGTTGCTAGTATGTTTCCACACTTCCCGTAAAAACCATGACATCAAAGGAGCCGTCTGTGTTCACAGGACTCAGTGCTTTTCCTCTTACGCCGTTTTCGGCCGGTAAACCGGATGAAAAAGGATACCTGAAGCTTCTCCGGAGGCTGACCGACGCCAGAGTTGATTCTGTCTGTGCCGCTCGGATCTACCGGCAGTTACGCCTACATGACCCGCGAACAGCGCAAGCGCATCGCTGAGCTGACCACGGCAAACGCCGGCGATATCCCGGTGATGATCTGCATCGGCGCCGTCAGCACGGAGGAGGTGCTTCGGCTGGCCGAAGATGCCCAGCAGGCCGGCGCACGCGGACTGCTGCTTCCGCCGGTTTCCTATCAGGCACTCAGGGAAGACGAGGTGTTCGGGCTGTTTGAAGCCGTATCCCGCCACGTTTCCGTTCCCGTGTGTATCTATGACAATCCCGGCACCACTCACTTTGAATTCACGGATGCGCTGCACGGAAAAATTGCTGCGCTGCCCGGTGTGTCCTCGGTCAAAATTCCGGGCGTTCCCGCAGATGAGAACGCAGCCGCAGAAAGAGTGCGTCGGCTGCGCGATGGCCTCCCGGACGGGGTGACCATTGGCGTCAGCGGCGACGCATTTGCCGCAACCGGACTGATTGCCGGCTGTGAAGCCTGGTATTCCGTCTGTGGCGGCCTCTTTCCACGGATCTCAAAGGCCATGACGGACGCTGCCGCTGCGGGTGACTTTGAAAGCGTCAGGGCACAGGCCCGTCGTCTTGACCCTCTCTGGTCGCTTTACCGGCAGCATGGTGGCAGCTTCCGGGTTATAGCCGCTGCTGCCGGCATTGTGGGCCTGACTGACGCTGACTGTCTTGCGCGTCCGTTACTGCCGCTGTCAGCGGACCACAGGAATGAGGTAGCCCACGTTCTTTCGACACTGGAGCTGAAATAAGCCCGGCTTTTCAGGTGGCCTGAGCCGCCTTTGCCTGACGGTAGGGAGGGCTGGTATAGTGAGTCGGACAGATATCTTACAAAAAACAGACGGGGCTGGCCTGCTGCGTTACATCATGGCCGCGACGCTGGCGGTGGGGCCGTGCTGGGCGTCATCCTGCTCTGCGTCGCCGACAGCCGTTTTGCTGAGCATGCCGGCACGCTGGCGGCATGTGTTACCCTGCCGCATCTTTTTGGTCCGTTTGTGGCCCGCAAAATTGATACGGCCAACGACGGACGACGGGTTATTGCCTCTGCCTGCCTGCTGTACGCCGCGTTCCTGATCTCGGCGGTGGTTTCCTTCTCACACGTTCCCCTGATGTTCACGGCGGCTTTTTTGATTGCTGTCGGACTGTGCGGGCCACTGCTGACCGGCGGGATAAGCAGCAGGCTGCCTTCCATTGCGGGGTCCGGCCAGCATAGTCAGAGAAGCGCCCAGGGCTGGGACGTGGCCACATACGGGCTGGGCGGAACGCTGGGCCCTTCTCTCGTGGCCGCTTTCGCGGCGTGGTACTCTCCACAGATATCACTGTATCTGCTGGAAGCCGGCACAACGCTGGCCGCAGTGTTTATCATGCGGTTACCCCGACAGCCGGCCGCTCACGGTGGCGACGTCAGCCGCGTTCCCGGCGCGATCCATACTGTTCAGTTCATTGGAAAAAACTTTTATCTGCGTCGCACGCTCTGTATGACCATGACCATGACCATGACCATGACCATGACCATGACCATGACCATGACCATGGCCGTGGCGTTTGGCGTGGCGGCCCTGCCCGTGACCGCGGTCAGTATGGCCTCATTGCTGGGCGTCACGGCGGCCAGCGCGGCATTACTGACCGTGGGCTACGGGACAGGCAATCTGGCTGGTTCACTGTATCTGATGATGCGTCCGCTTCAGGGAAGGCCTGACCGGCTTATGCTGCAGTTCTCGTGCTGTATGCTGGCCGGTATTTTCCTGATCCTTCACTGCAGTGCTTTTATTTCCGCCCTGGTCTGTTTCTTCTTCACTGGCGTGCTCAATGCCGGCTTCTTTGCCGCCACGCTTGCTGCACGGACAGAGTATTCACCGGTTTACTGCCGGGGCCAGTTTTTTTTATGGGTGGCAGCCATGAAAATAACGGCGGGTTCGCTGGGAACGGATGCAGCCGGACAGCTGATTCTTTCCGATGTGAAGTATCCACTGATGACAAGCCTGAGTGTGATATCGCTTTCGCTGGCGGTAGCATTCACAGAAAATACATGGCATTCATTAAGCGAGAAGTAAGGGAGCACAGTTGCTCCCTTTATCGGTCAGCGTAAGTATTCGGTAAAAAACTTCCCGACTTCCTGGAAAACCTGTCGTGATTCAGGCGCCTGGTAGTTATTGTACTGCGCATGCGACATGCCGTCCCACAGTTGCAGGCTGGCGACGTTACCGGCTTCACGCAGCTTACGCTGGGTAAGAACGCCCTGGCTCAGGAAAAGATCGCGGGTTCCGCTGATAATCATGACCGGCGGAAGGCCGGTAAAGTCTCCAAACAGAGGAGAAATATACGGATCCTTCAGGGAATGTCCGTCTGCATACAGCAGGGCAGATCGGGCAATGTAACCCCGTCCGCTGATAAGCGTGTTATCCACCCACTCCAGCGTGTTCATGGTGTCACCTCCGCCGCCCGGCGTCAGATCCATCCAGGGAGTGCCCAGTCCGGCCGCTGCCGGCAGCGCCACTTTTTCGTTTCTGGCCCGGAGAAGCAGGGACATGGCAAGGCCGCCTCCTGCCGAGGTGCCGAAAACGGCTACGGAGCCGGGATCCTGCTGGCTGATAAGCGCTTTGTAAACGCTGAAAACATCATCCAGTGCGGCCGGATAGGGGTGTGACGGCGGCATGCGATAGTCTACAGAAATGACCCGGTAACCGGTAAAGGCGGCCATCAGCATGGCTTCAGGTGTTCCTGTGATCCCCGGGTTATAAACATATCCGCCGCCGTGGATATACAGTACCACCTTTCCGTTATCCCGGTAACCGGCAGGCCTGATTTCGTATACCGACACCCCCCCCATACTTTCTTCCCTGACTGACACGTCCAGCGCCTTGCGTAACACCGGAACGACCTTCAGCGTGGCCGCTGTGGAACGGTCGATCATTGACTGCCATTCCGCCACGGTGCTGGCATGATCGCCATACCACCGCGGGGAGTTATAGGGTGCTTCGATATCTTTTTTCAGCTCCGGACTGATGCCGGCCGGAGCCGGCAGAATTTTTGCCGGGACATGGCGGGGTCCGGGTATGGAATTTTTCTGGATCTGCTCCGCTTCCAGCTTCAGCCAGGGAGCATTGTCCTCTGCGGCCTGACCCGACAGCGGCATCAAAAACAGACAGGACACAGCAGCAGCCCGCAGCAGGGGCGTCCTTACAGACAGGTATTTCATTGTTAATTTCCCTGATAAAAAGTTACATGAATGTTAAGTTGCAGACAGAAGATATATTGTCATATGACAAAGTACAACAAATTGTTTAATACTCCATGGGGGCAGGTGTTCACCGAACTTACTGACAGTTAAGAACATGCTGATCTGTCAGGTAAACGGAAATAATGAAAAATATCAACGGTCATTTGCTGCTGCAGACAAGACTGAATAGACCCGGGTTTCGTAGACACTTTTTTGCCTCATAATGGAGGCCTAATGAAGGAGTGTTTATGTCAGTCAAAACGTTCACTGAAGAATTCAAAATTGAAGCCGTAAAACAGATCACTGAGCAGGGGTACCCTGTATCTGAGGTCTCCTCTCGACTTGGTGTATCCACTAATAGTCTTTACGCCTGGGTTAAGCGCTACCAGAAGCCCGAGCCGCAGCGTAAGCAGGACGATGCACTTCAGCATGAAGTAAAGCGCCTCAGGCAAGAACTTAAGCGAGTAACTGAAGAGCGGGATATCTTAAAAAAGGCCGCTGTAGATTCAATCTGTCAACGCAACACCCCTTTCAATTATCTCTTTCGGTGTTTTGAACTTCAGTGTCTTTCTTGGTCTGTTGTTTAGCTGAGCTGCAACCTGATCCAGCTCATGTTGAGTATATTGGGCAAGGCATGTCTTTTTGGGAAAGTACTGTCTAATTAGCCCATTAGTGTTCTCGTTTGTTCCCCGCTGCCAGGGACTCTGAGGATCGCAGAAGTAAACTTTAACTCCGGTGCTGCCAGTAAATTCCAGATGCCTGGCCAGCTCCATTCCTCTGTCCCATGTCAGTGATTGCCGGAGTTCAGGCGGAAAGCCTTCTTTTGCCAGTCCAAATTACCTTGAACGCCAGTTCGTTGTCCCAACCCCAAATACGCATTGGGTGAGTGACATGACTTATATAAGGACGTATGAGGGTTGGCTGTATCTGGCTGTTGTTCTTGATCTCTTCTCACGCAGGGTTATCGGCTGGAGCATGGGCGGACGAATGACCGCTGAGTTAGTAATGGATGCATTATTGATGGCGGTATGGCGACGTAAACCAACGGCAGAAGTATTAATCCATTCAGATCAGGGCTCTCAATATACGAGCGAAAGATGTCAGCATTTTATGACAGCTCACAATTTAAAAAGCAGCATGAGTCGTCGGGGTAATTGCCATGACAACGCAGTGGCAGAAAGCTTTTTCCAGTTGCTAAAACGGGAACGCATAAAGAAACGGATCTATAAAAACAGAGAAGACGCGAAGGCGGATATCTTCGATTATGTAGAGATGTTTTATAATGCTAAACGCCGCCACAGTGCCTGTGAGGATCAACCCCCTGCAGTTTATGAAAGTACCTGGTTCATGAGGTACGGAACAGTCTAGGAAACTAGGGTCTATTCAAAGATCGTGGCGTTGACAACAGCGCCTCAGGCAATGGCCACGACAGCGATGCGGCAGTAAAACGGGAAAGAACCTCATACACAGTGGAAGGGCTGATCCCAAGAGCGCCAGCGATGGTGCGATTAGACTGGCCGCGTTCAAATTTGAGTTTGAAGATCTGAAGACAAGTCTCCATGGGGCTCCTGCTTTTTCTCTTTCTGGCCATCGTTATCTCCATTTCAGTAAAAACTGCGAACGGAGATGAGGTTAAAAGAATTAAGCCCCGGAGTGATCGAATACGACGCGAATCAGTGATCGACCTTAGATGCGAATCGGCGATCGACCTTTCATGCGAAACCGTGATCGATTGTCATGCGAATCAGTGATCGATCATGATGCGAATATGCATTCAGGGCGTGGTAGGGAATATCGCTGGTCCGGGACATCGTCACATTCCCGTGATTCATGGCCTGCGCTATGATCACTGCCATCAGACTGTCCGCGTCAGCATCTTTTTTCACATACAGAGGCTGTAACGGCTTAAGTGCCGACAGAAAGCGACATTGTTGATTGACGAAGCGGAAAACATCCGTCAGCTCACAGCAGGGCAACTGTGAATAAAAATCCTTCACGCTGTCTGACTGCCCGCCCGCCCGTGTCCAGCTTACGCCAGCTGAGCTCCTGAGTTTCGTGATAAAACGCCAGATGAGCAAGCTTACCCCGCTTAAGCTCTTTGTTGAAGGCCATCCACTGCCGGTGCAGTTCACACGACAGTTTTTTCAGCTGTTTTTCGAGCGGTTTACGCAAAAAAGGGATATCCATCTGCGCCAGAATACTGGCTTTTTCCTCAACGGAAACCAGTTCGTCTGAAAGATGGCGGTGCTGCAGACTGTCATCGAGATAAAGCTCACCAGTCTCCAGTCGTTTTCTTATTTGCCGGTACAGCCAGAATTCATAGCGATCGGCATGAAGCCCTGTTGGTGTATCGTTTTCATCAACGATTAACAGCCAGGATCGCAGGCGCTTCGGGAGCGTAACGGGAGGGCACTCTGCCAGCGGACGTTGAGCCAGTCGCGATTGCCCTGAAAATGAACTTTTAACCCAGGCCAGCGCAGCAAGCCAGGGGCAGTCGGGTGTTACACTGGAAAAATTCAGGGCGAAAAACAGCGGGCGTAAATGGCGCCGTATATGAGCAGCCTGAGTGTCCACGGCCTCCCAGCGCCGGGCCATCCGACTGGCAGGTTTGACCCGCATTCGCTGCGCCGTATTTTGCAGGGTATCTCTGGGCATGATTTTCCATGCCCGCTTGCGTACATCGCCAAACGGTGTTGTATCAGTAACTGCATCATCGACAAACAGAGATAACAGACGTCCGACCCTGTTATTCTCCTGTTGTCGTTGCAGTACGTCCGCTTCGAAGTTTTTTCTGGCTTCTTCTTTGCAGCATTCTTCTGTTTGCTTCATGTGCCACATCATGGCGCTGATCAGGTTATCTGAAAATTGCCGGTAGCGAACCCAGATATAGCACAACAGATATAACCAGGTTTGCTCTTTTCTGAGGTTACGCAGATCGTGGATAGTGTAAAAGTTAACCAGGCTGGCAAAGTACAGCAGATTTTGTTGCGAAATGCCGAGTCCGGGCAGCAATTGCCGCGCCACCTGATATAACGGTGCCAACTGGCTCCGTTTATCCCGTTCACGGGACATTTGCCGCCAGCGAAAATCTTTTGCTTCCTGTTTCAGTACGGCCAGGCCGGACAGGGCGTCATCTTTCTTCAGAAGTGCAGTTAGCGCTTTCTGTGCCTCATCATTGAGAGCGGCTGACAGAATACCAGCCAGTCGCTGCCGTTCTGCCGACAGTGTTTTACTGATGATTTTCTGGAGTGCGGAATATCCCGGGCGAACGATTTTCATTTCATTCAGCCAGCAGATGAGTTAGGTGGCAACAAATCCAGGGGGAATATCACGGCGCACAATCTGCGCAGCGCGGGCATCAAGTTGCGGGCCAACGGAGCCGGACCACTGACGGTACCCAAAAAAATCGGTAATAAGCTTACGCTGAGCGTAATATTCATGATCGGAAATGACCAGTCTGGCAGGAGACGCCTCACGAAAGTAGCGTTGCACCACAAAATCGTAATCACTTTGCCCCTGTTGTGGTGAAAAACGAAAGAAGGCATATTTGGCTTTAAAATAACCAACCTGCAGGATACAGTAAATCTGCGCCACTGTTCCCGGGCGGCTGGTAGCCAGTTCCAGTTCCTTTGTTGTGAGCGACAAATATTCCATCTGCTAGCCTTCGTCAAAATCAGGCAGGCCATACAGTGCGAATTTTTCTGCATCAGTTAAAACAGAGAGCCTTTTGCCTTTATCTTTACCATTGGATGTCATCCTGACCTCGTACTGGACATGTCCGTAAGGGGATCATTGAACGGACAGTAAAATAAATTTCTGAATCTGCCATAAATCACTGCTGAAGTTGTCTCATATAGATAGCACGATATTAATCTCTTTCACGGCCCCTTAAACGTACACTTTATGACTGAAATACGTATTGGCTATGCCCGGTGTTCGACCGATAAACAGGACTTAACCGCGCAACAGGAAGCGCTGATGAAACTCGGTGTCTCCCCGGACCGGATTTACTTCGATAAAGGGCTGACGGGGTCAAACCGGCAGCGGCCCGGCCTGGACCAGGCGCTGGCCGCCGTTCGCAGTGGCGACACCCTGGTGGTACCGAAACTCGACCGCCTGGCCCGTTCAGTCCCTGATGCACGTCAAATCGCCGACGCCCTGCAGGTCAGAGGCGTGAAGCTGGCACTGGGTACTAGCCTCTATGATCCGGCCGACCCGATGGGGAAAATGTTTTTCAACGTGCTGGCCACGTTTGCCGAGTTTGAAGGCGATTTGATACGCCTGCGCACCCGCGAAGGGAAAACTGCGGGGAAAACAGCCAAAGCTGTCTGAAAAACAACAAAAAGAGCTGTGCCGCATGCGAGAAACCGGCCAGTACTCGATCAGCTATCTGGCGGAGTTATTCGCGGTATCCAGACCCACCGTTTACCGCACCCTTTCTCGTCATAAGCAGGGTGAGTGATGCGTACACCAGAAAACGTTATTTTATCGGCACTGGGTAACGGCGGGCGCATCAAAAGCTTTTACCGGCGCGCGGTACAGGGGCCTCAATCGGCAAAAACACAGCTCGCTGACGGCTATGTACTGGATTTGCCCGGTGAGCGTGGAGAAGTCATTCTGAGTCACGCAGATTTCTTGTCAGTCAAAACGAAACTAGTCGAGACAGAAGCCTGCGAGCAGGCGGTGGGAAACACTCGGTTCGGTGGCAGCACCTGGGTGCTGCAGCATGAGTCTGATGATTGAGTAAAAAGCGCGGCCACAGATTTTATTTTAAAAGTGACGTATGTGACAAAATTTTCGAGGGTTCCGGCGTAGAACCCCAGATTGGGCTGGACAGCCGACGCAATGCCCCTCCCGTGAAGGGGGCACGCGAGTTAACTGAGTTTTGATTGTTTAATTAACCACTGCGCCAGCGCATGGTTTCCCTGCCCCTCAGCCAATGAAGCCGCCGTATTGCCCTTGCGGTCCCTCACATCCACCTTCGCGCCTTTGGTAACCAAATGCTTAAGAAATGTCATATGGCCAAACAGCGCGGCATACATCACCGCCGTCTGACCCTGATCATTTTGCAGATTCACCTCGGTTCGTGGGTCGGTCAGCAGGATATCGGCCGCCTCAACATCGCCTTTAAATGCCGCGCCCATTAAGGCCGTACGGCCATGTTTGTCCTTTTGGTTCGGATCGGCTCCCTGTTCCAGCAGGTAGCGAGCCACGGGGAGCTGATCGTGATAAACCGCCAAAATGAGCATCGTGTAACCGTCATCATCGCTTTCATTTAGAGCCGCAGCGTCCAGATGTGCCGCTTTAATCGCGCTCAGGTTACCAGTGCGGGCGGCCTCCGCCAGTTGGACATTCAGTGCAGCAAAGGCCGGGGTGCTAAACCACACTCCCCCTAACAGGGCCAGCGCGGCGAGGCGTATTATTCTACTGTTCATTATTGCTATGCCGCCCGGCAGGGCGGCCTCCGGTCAGTTAATCTTTCAGCTTGTCGGCCAATGCTTTGATAGCTTCAACATTGTCTTTGGTCCACTCCGCCAGGCGAGTGCCATACTCCGGGTCTGCCTTATAGAAGTAACCCAGCATGGTTTGCCGTACATGAGCATTTTTGACCAATTTCAAGTTGCTCCCGAGCGCCTCAATCAGATCAGACTGCTGCGGTTTGGTTAAGGAACGGTAATAAATGCCAGCCTGCTCAAAGTTATCGGTCTTAGCGATGATTTTCTGTTGGGTGGTGCCATCAAGCAGTGCTGAGGTTGCCTTATATTCCGCGTTGTCGACCGGAGCACCGTCGTCCACAGAAGGCTGATAGTTGATGTCGCCTTTAGTCGATCCCTGGTTACCTCTGCCGTCCTGGTTGTCATTGTGTACCGCAACCCGCGGTCGGTTGATAGGGATTTGCTGATAGTTTGCCCCCAGACGATACATATGGGCATCGGCATAGGAGAAAAGTCGTCCCTGTAGCATGCGGTCCTCGGAAGGCTCAATGCCGGGGACCAGATTTGACGGGTCAAAAGCCACGGACTCAGTACTCTGGAAGTAGTTATCCGGAACTTTATTAAGCGTCAAAGTACCGACTTTGGTCTCAGGAACTCCAAGCCATAATTTAGTATCATCCAGCGGGTTAAAGCGGAAATCATTTAACTGAGATGGCTTTAAGGTTTGGATATAAAGATCCCAAACCGGGTTGTTACCCTTATTGATATTGGTATAGAGATCGTTAGTTAAGTTATTAAAATCTTTGCCTTGTTCGACCTGTGCCTGATGGTCGTTATAGCCCTCAACGCCCTGGCGGCTCTTGAAGTAAAATTTCACATAAGTCACATCGCCTTTTTTATTAATAAACTTAAATGCATGAACCCCCCAGCCATCCATTTTACGGTATGAGGTCGGTATACCGCGGAATGAAAAAATTTGAGTCAACATGTGGGTACTTTCAGGCTGATGGCTAAAGAAATCAAAATAGCGATTGGGATCCTGAACATTGGTGACCGGAGAGGGCTTCAGAGAATGAATCATATCGGGGAACTTCATCGCATCCCGGATAAAGAAGATTCCATGGCTTAACCCCACCAAATCCCAATTACCCTGGGTGGTATAAAATTTAATGGCAAAGCCATGGGGGTCCCGTAACTCCTCCGGAGATCCTTTCGGATGAATAACCGTAGAAAATCGAACAAAAACCGGCGTAGTGGTCCCCGGTTTAAAAACGGCGGCACGAGTCAAATCGCTGATATCTTTCTCCGCCTTAAACTCGCCAAAAGCACCGGTTCCTCTGGCGTGAACGACACGCTCTGGAATACGCTCGCGTTCAAAGCGCTGAAGCTTCTGAATCAAATGCCCATCCTGCAGCAGCGTTGGCCCATTAGGGCCCGCCGTTTGGGAGTTCTGATTATCTCCAACCGGGGAGCCATTATCGTTGGTCATTTGGGGATCTGCATTTGCCTGGGGAAGACCTGTCAGTACTGCCGAAAGAATAAATGAACTTACTAATACCCGCTGATTCATTGCTTGCCTCTTAGTTTTTTATTTAACCCGGACAGATATTACCAGAATTAAAAAAGCTCTCAGTAATTGTTCCAATAGGCAAAACTAAACTATGCTGGTTTTTATGAGAATTTTTCTCAATGGGTTCATTGACCTGCCCCCAGGATTAGATACAACACTCACTTAGTAATGTCGGATCCTTCACTATCAGAATTACCCTTTCTCCAGCCCGCCGCAAATTCAGACGGCGTCTGATAATTCAGCGTGGAGTGCGGGCGGCACTCGTTATAATCCTGACGCCATTCACTGATGGTTTTCCTGGCATGGCTGACGTCGCTGAGCCAGTGTTCATTCAGGCATTCATCGCGAAAACGTCCGTTAAAACTCTCAATAAATCCGTTCTGCGTCGGCTTGCCGGGCTGGATAAGCCGCAGCTCCACGCCATGCTCATAAGCCCACTGGTCAAGTGCTCTGCAGGTAAACTCAGGCCCCTGGTCAGTTCTTATCGTCGCCGGATAGCCGCGAAACAGCGCAATGCTGTCCAGAATACGCGTGACCTGTACGCCTGAGATCCCAAAGGCAACGGTTACCGTCAGGCATTCCTTCGTGAAGTCATCCACGCAGGTAAGGCACTTGATCCTGCGACCGCTGGCCAATGCGTCCATGACGAAATCCATCGACCAGGTCAGATTGGGCGCCGCCGGTCGGAGCAGCGGTAAACGTTCTGTTGTCAGCCCTTTACGACGTCGTCTGCGTTTTACGCCAAGCCCGCTCAGATGATAAAGGCGGTACACGCACTTGTGATTAACATGAAGCCCTTCACGGCGCAGTAACTGCCAGATGCGGCGGTAGCCAAAGCGCCTGCGCTCCAGTGCCAGCTCAGTGATGCGCCCTGATAAATACGCATCAGCAGCTGGACGCTGAGCGTCATAGCGACAGGTCGACAGAGACAAACCTGTGAGTCTGCAGGCTCGACGTTGCGACAGACCGGTCGCATCACACATCAACACCACAGCTTCGCGCTTCTGGTCTGTCGTCAGTACTTTCGCCCAAGAGCCACCTGAAGCGCCTCCTTATCCAGCATGGCTTCAGCAAGCAGCTTCTTGAGTCTGGCGTTCTCTTCCTCAAGCGACTTCAGGCGCTTAACCTCAGGCACCTCCATATCGCCATACTTCTTACGCCATGTGTAAAACGTGGCATCTGAAATGGCGTGCTTACGGCAGAGCTCACGGGCAGAAACTCCGGCTTCGGCCTCGCGGAGAATACTGATGATCTGTTCGTCGGAAAAACGCTTCTTCATGGGGATGTCCTCATGTGGCTTATGAAGACATTACTAACATCGCGGTGTACTAATCAACGGGGAGCAGGTCAGATCCGTTCGAAGCCAATTAAAGGTCGTAATGCCCAGAAACTTCTTCTGATTTAAAATTCGCTTACTCATATTGAGTCCTCTTTTCGTCCACTAAGGTCCCGTGTGTGGCTGTCAAGGTTTCGGCTATTCAACGGTATACACAGAGCTACAGGGCACTGCTTGGCCAGGCATATAGTTCTGGATAGGTGTTCAGCAACCTATAAACTACCCAGGGTTGCGGTAGAAAATGACGAGGAATGAAGTGATCTGATCTTGGCGTAGTTTAAAAATAAACCTGGATATGAAATTGCCGACGTTTTTTAGAAAGTATCACTTCCATTATTAAACGAAATGACAAAATCAACCAGTCAGTAAAGTGAAACTCGGCGTTTCAAAAATGAAACGAAGATCCAGAAGACATGATTTCTCGGCCCAATTGCAGTATAAAAACACATGTAACGGTTAATATGTTTCCGGAGTCGGAAAAATTTATTTTCACCTTCCTTATTTCAATGGCTTTAAAGGTCAGGAGGGAAATTACTCCTGACCTTTTATTTGATTATTGATTCATGTTAAGCCGTATGTTTCAAGGTGGGAGCATTGTATTAACTCTGGTTTGTCACAATGTTTTTTAATGTTCCGCCAAGAAAAACAAAGCCCATTATCTATAACTGAAAGGCTATTGATTGCGCTTCCTTCTGCCATCCTTCTGCCAGGGTACGCACCAGTGCGTCATAGCCGTCTTCGCTCTGCTTCAACTCCAGGTTGAACGGCCGTTTGGTAAGGCGGCCCTGGTGATTCAGCACCCACTCGCCGCGGATGACAGCCTTGCCGTCAAAGCGGCCGTGGAAACCGCTGATGGTGACGTTGAGCACATCCTGATCGCTGCTCATCGGCTGGGAGGAGACCACCCAACCCGGCAGCGCGCTGCTCAGGTTGGTGACCAGCGTCTGCTGCAGCTGCTGGTCGAGCGGGCTGGCCCACAGGTTGTTTTGGGCGATGGCGTACTGTACGCCGTTAGTCTGATAAACCACGCCATTTTGCATGAGATAATCGGCCACGAAAACATGCTCTAACCACAGTTGGCGCGTTGACGCGCCGCTGTTCACCTGAGCTGGCGTGCCCAACGCCGGCAATTGATAGTAGGTTTTTTGGGGGGTGTTGCTACAGGCGCTGAGCAACAGCGCCAGGGCTACCGGGAGCCATTTCATCATTTGTTGGCCTTCTTAGGCTGAGGGTCATTGCTGGCGGCGGCTTCAAATACCAGCGCGTTGCTCTTTTCATTCAGGGTGTGCAGCACCGGCTGCAGTTCACGCAGTACCTGATCCAGACGTTGCATGTCCCCTACCATTTTGTTGTAGGCCGGTGATCCCGGTTGGAACCCTTTCATGCTGCGATTGAGTTCCTGCAGCGTTTTCTGCATCTCCTGCGGCAGCGCCTTCACCTCTTTACTGGAGATGATGTCGTTTAACGACTTCATGGTCTTCTGGGTCGATTTCATGGTCCTCTGGCTTTCCGCCAGCGTTTTGGTCGCTTCGTTGATCATCGGAGTGAGCGGTATCGCGTTGATCTTGTCCAGCGTCTGCACCAGTTTTTGCTGGATCTGCGCAAGACCACCGCTGGTTGTAGGTATCAGCGGATAACCGAACAACTCGTGCGGTCCATCCCAGGGTTTGTCCTGCGGGTTAAAGTCCAGATCGATATAGAGTGAACCGGTCAGCAGGTTGGCTGATTTTAGAGAAGCGCGTATGCCGCGTGATTCGGCGTCTTTCAGGCTGCTATCAAAATCGAAGTCCTTCCCTAACGCCTTGAGGCGTTCAGGCTCGATGTGGATTAACACCGGAATGCGGTAATCGTTTTTCACACGATGCTCAATACCTTCTTTAAAGAACGGCACCTGCGCCACAGAACCGAGGCGCATGCCGCGGAACTCCACCGGCGCGCCCGGCTGCAGGCCGCGGACCGAGTCGGAGAAGAACATCAGGTAGTCTTTATGTACGGTATACAACGAATCCTGAATACTGCGCTGGTTGTCGAACAGCCGGTACTCCGCCTTCTCTTTCGCCTTTTCGCCCCTATCCCAGCCATCCGGCACGTCAAAGCTCACGCCGCCGCTGAACAGGGTCGCCAACGAGCCCATTTCCACGCGCATGCCCTGTGCCGACATGTCGAACGTCACGCCACTGTCTTTCCAGAAACGTACGTTGCTGGTCACCAGCTGATCGTAAGGCGCCGAGATAAACAGCTGATAGCGCATGGCGCGCTGTTTGGGATCGAAATAGCCGGTTTCCACCGAACCGACGCGGTAGTTGTGAAATAGCACCGGATCGCCGGCGTTCAGCTGGCCCGACTTCTCGCTGTCAAGCACGATGCGCAGCCCTTTGGCGTCCGGTGAGGCCAGCGGTGGCGCATCCAGCAGTTGGTAGGTGTCCTTGCCGTCCTTGCCCTTGGTACCCGGCTGCAGCTCGATATAAGCGCCGGATAACAGCGTGCCCAGGCCGGAAACCCCTTCGCGGCCAATCTGCGGCTTCACCACCCAAAAGGCGGTATCTTGCCGCAGCAGCTTATCCATGCCGGAGTTAAGGCGCGCCTGCACCCGCACCTTGCTCAGGTCGTCGCTCAGCGTCACGGTCTCGACGACGCCAACGTCGACGCTGCGGCTTTTGATTTTGGTTTTGCCCGCCTCCAGCCCTTCGGCGGTAGTGGTAACCAGCATTACCACCGGCCCCTGATGGCTGAAGTGATAAAACAGGATCCAGGCGCCGATCAGCGCGGTGACGATGGGGACGATCCACACCGGCGACCAGCGCGTAATCTTCTCGACACCCGCGATGTTATTATTGTTTTCGGTCACCTTACGGCTCCTTTCTTATTGTTTCGTTTACGCGATCCCAGGTCAGCCGGGGGTCGAACGCCATGGCGGCGAACATGGTGAGGATCACCACCAGAGCGAATAGCAGCGCACCGGTTGCAGGATAGACGCTCATCAATAGGCCTATATGTACCAAAGCAGACAGTACGGCGATGACAAACACGTCGATCATTGACCAGCGGCCAACGAATTCGACCACTTCATAAATCAGATGCATGCGTTCGCTGTCGGCGCGGTTTTTCCCTTTGCCGTTGGCGTCCCAGCACAGCCAGCCGATCGCCAGCATCTTCAGCGACGGGACCATGATGCTGGCGATGAAAATCACCATCGCCACCGGGTAGGAGCCTTCTCCCCACAGCAGGATCACCCCGGCCATGATGGTCGAATTCATTTTGTTGCCCAGCGCCTCGGTGACCATGATCGGCATCAGGTTCGCCGGGATATACAGCATGACCGAGGTCGCCAGCAGCGCCAGCGTCCACTGCAGGCTATTGCGGCGGCGTACATAACCATTGGTATGGCAGCGCGGGCAGTGGGTCAGATCGGCCGGCAGGATCGCCGTGCAGCAGCGGCAAGAGCGCACGCCCTGGCGCATGCCGGTGCGCCCTACCGTTAAAGGACGATCCAGGTGCGGTGCCGGTTCGATGTCCTGCCACAGCCAGCGGCGGTCTACGCACTGAAAGGCACGTACTTGCAACAGACAGAACAGGCAATAAGGCACAAAGCTGCTGCCGATACCGATATCGCCATAGGCCATCAGCTTGACGAAACTGACCAGCACCCCAGCGAGGAAGACCTCCACCATGCACCAGGTTTTAAACTGGAACAGCATCTTGGCCATCCATTCTTTTAATACCAGCGGCATACGCACCCTGGCACACAGCAGAATGATAGCCAGCATGCAGAATGCGGGGATCAGTTGTACGAGCAGCATAAACAGCGTGGCCATGCTGGTGTAGTTTTCTTCCAGCATCACCTGAGGGATATTAATCAGTTTGATTTCGTTACCGAAGCCGGCAACGCGCATATTGATAAACGGGAAAATATTGGCCAGCAGCAGCATGAACAGCGCACTGAGGGCGTAACCTATCGGCCGCTTGCGCGGTTCATCCCAGCGGGCGCTGAGAGTCGTACTGCAACGTGAGCATACCGCTTTGGTGCCAGTGCTTAAGGGCGGCAACGCCACCAGTAAATCGCACTGCGGGCATAGCATTAGCTCATCACTGGAAGGCTGCACTTGTCGTATCGCTACAATTATTCGCATATGAGATTCAACGGCCCAGATCACTGTGTCCCAACAGAGTTTTATGCTCTTTGGATGACAGAAGCTGTAGAGAAACCCAAGCAGGGCCGTATTCCTTGCGGAACGTACCGTCGAGAGTTATGTCGCCCGTGTATGTGCCGCAGGCCATAGCTACCGGGATAACAAGGGGAGAAGAACGTGATCCACCACTTCAACGATCAGTTCGTTGTCGACTCTCTGGTTGCGCTCGGTATAGCGGTATTGAATAACACCAGGCAACAAGTCGATGAGCAGGTCCAGGTTCAGTTGGGCTGAAACGCGCAGCTCACCACGGCCAATTGCACGTTCAATTATTTCCAGGACTCGAACACGACGACTATTCAACCAGCCAGGGATTTCCTGTTCTACCCAACCTCTCAGGATGCGATGGTTTCCCAGAAACTCAATAACTGCGACGCGAATGTCAGGGTCGTTCAGGCCGTAGAAGTGTTCATAAACGGCGATGAGGTCTCCACGCAGTGTGCCCGTATCGATGGGCAGATCGGTGGGTGAGAAGGCCAGTAGCGCATCAGCCAACAGGGCGTCACGAGACTTCCAGCGTCGATACAGTGACGCTTTACCTGCTCCAATCCGTTTAGCTACCGCATCCATTGTAAGTGAATGGAAGCCTCCCTCCGCTACCTGCGCTAGCGCGGCTCGCATGATCCGCAAGTCTAATTCAGCATCGCGGGGGCGCCCCACGGCCGGTTTGGTGGTTTCCGGTAGCGAAGGGGGGAGGTCTGTTGGCGTGATTTTCGACATAATTATGAACCTTGACAGTTTCGACACTGAATCGTATCGTAAATTGACAACTACTTCTACGGAAAATTCACATGAGCGTGTTTCTCTCCTGCGCAAGATACTTGATGGGGCTTGCGCCAAAAATTCTTGGCGATGACGCGAAGTTGCGCGAGCAACTGCTAAATCGGGACGCCCCTCAGGCCGCGCGTATTCCAAGCGCACTTCGTTCTTCATGCCATATCAAGGAGCGCATATACCAAGAGCAAAGGGTCGTGACTCTGACGCCACGGACAGGAAAGCGCGATCTGCATGTGCTCTATCTGCACGGCGGCGCCTACGTGAACCCACTGCTTGGCGCACATTGGAGCATCATCGGCGCTGTTATCAACGCGACCGGCGCTACCGTCACTGTTCCGCTGTATGCCCTTGCTCCCGAAAATGACTATCGCGTTGGCACCGCTTTGATCGATACGATCTTTGACAGCATCGTTTCCGCCCGAAAGGGTGAGCAAATCGTCGTGATGGGCGACAGTGCGGGGGGCAATGCTGCACTTACGCTTGCGCTTCGTCGACGCGATAACGGACTGCCGCTCCCTGACCATCTCTTCCTGTTTGCCCCCTGGTTGGACCTCTCTATGAGGGACGCTGAAATGAGAGAACTGGAGAGTAGGGACATCATGCTTGCCGTGGATGGCCTTCGGGTATGCGGGAGAATGTGGGCAGGAGACATTTCCCCCTCTGCGCCCTCCATGAGTCCGCTCTACGCTGACTTGCGGGGGATGCCGCCGATGAGCATATTCCAGGGCGACCGCGATATATTTGTTGTTGATACGCGAAAGTTTGCAGTAAAAGCGCAAGTCGCAGGCGTCACAGTCGATTACCATGAATATCCAGGTGGTTTCCACGTCTTCATGGCTGTCACTTTCCTGCCGGAAGCGAAGGAGGTCTTTCGCCTGGTGAAAGCAGCGACGAGATGCCAAGGGAATGCGTCATGACAACCAGCAATACAAAGACCGGCGGCTCTTACCGCTGGGTCAGTGCCTTGCTGGGCTTATCCTGCTACTCACCGGCGTTGCCATGCTGTACGGCGGTATCCGCCTCATCACGCTGGATGGCTCCTGGTATTACGCGATCGCAGGCATCGTGTTGCTGATAACGGCACCGTTATTGCTGCTGGCACGCCGCAGCGGCCTCGTGCTCTATGCCGGTTTTTGCGCAGCAACGTTGGCCTGGGCTTTGTACGAATGCGGCTGGAACCCCATTGCGCTACTGCCGCGGGTGCTGTTCTTTCTGGTGTTGCTCATCGTAATGTTGTTGACCTGGCGCTGGTTCGCCCGTTCATTTTTGCGCGCCATAGCAAACGGGTGCGCGGCACCAGGCCGGCACTGCTGGTCGGCAGCGCGTTGACGTTGTTACTCTTTAGCCTGTTCGTGGCCGGCTTGCAACCTTTCCATGGCATCGATCTGGCTGCGGCATTGGAGCAATATCCCGCCGAAGACGCGCCAGTCGGTTCGGCATTGACCGCCCCCGGCGATTGGCCGAACTACGGCCGAACACCCGGTGGCCAGAGGTACTCGCCGCTGGAGCAAATCACTCCGGCCAACGTTGCCGATCTCACACTGGCCTGGAGTTTCCACTCCGGTGCAACCGGCCTGCCCCAGGGCAATAAAGCGAGCGAGCTGATGTTCGAGGCAACGCCATTGAAGGTGCGCGACAAACTCGTGTTCTGCACCCCACATGATGAAGTCATTGCAGTTTCGCCGGAGACAGGCAAATCGATTTGGCGCTTCAACCCGCATGCGAATCTGAGAGCAGTACCCTTTCTTGCCTGCCGTGGCGTATCCTATGACGAAACGCCAATGGCCACCGGCTTTTGCGCACATCGGATTATCACCGCCACGCTGGATGCCAAGATGTACGCGCTGGATGCCGATACCGGCCAGCGCTGCCCGGCGTTCGGCCAGAACGGTGAAATCGACCTGACCGCAGGCATGGGCCTGGTCAAGCCGGGTTTCTACTACGTCACCTCGCCGCCCTCGATCGTGCACGGCAAGGCGGTAATCGGTGGGTGGGTGTACGATAACGTGGAACACGGCGAACCTTCCGGCGTCGTGCGCGCATTCGATACCCGAAGCGGCAAACTGGCCTGGGCTTTCAACATGGGCCGCACCGATCGTATGACACTTCCACCCGAAGGCGAGTTCTACACGCGCGGCACGCCCAATGTATGGGCGCCGATCAGCACTGATCCGGTGTGGGTTTGGTCTATCTGCCAACCGGTAACGAAACGCCGGATTTCTTCGGCGGTGGCAGGCAAGCCGTGTCGGAAAAATACGCCAGTTCGCTGATCGCTGTCGATGCGGATAGCGGAAAGATCCACTGGCACTTCCAGACCACTCACCACGACACCTGGGACTACGATGTCCCGGCGCAACCGACTACGGTCGATTTACCTGGCGCACAGGGCAAGCCGCCGGTACTCGCCTTACTGGTACCGACCAAGCGCGGCGAGTTGTTCATGCTCGACCGGCGCACGGGTGCCCCGCTGACTCACATCGAGGAGCGGCCGGTGCCGCAAGGGGCTGTGCCAGGTGAACACCTGTCACCTACCCAGCCCTTCCAGACTGATAGCCTATTCGATGGCTATCTGGCATCTAGATCGATAGGGGCGAAAGCGACAGGCAGTTGCACCTTCACAGCGTCCCGTTGTGCCAGGGGGAGCAACATGGCCATACTCTTATCGAAAGAGTCCAGTATGCGCGGCATAGCGGTCAACGGTTGGTCCAAGGGCTCAAAAAAATTATCCCAATGGATCGGGATCACGATTTTAGCGCCCGTCTGGACAACCGCCTCTTGCCAATATTGAGCGACAAACTCCGGGGTTTGTTTACCTAAAGTTCCGATGCCAAGAAACACCACATCTGCCCTGACATCCTTGAACTTGCCTGGACTGTAATTACCACTGGCGATCACCAGAAGACGACGGCTGCCATGAGTGATCAGGTATGAGAAGTTTCCGCCAACTTTGAAATCCCCCTGCCGGACAGGGGTGTGCAGCGGATGATCGATGAAGCCTGGTGAGGTGGGATGCGGTGAATGCGGGGTCTCGAAGGCTTTGATTTGAAATTGACCAAACGAAGAAGAATCACCGTCTTTGATTACCTTGATACGCTCAGGAGGTAATCCGGCACCCAGAACGGCGTTGGCAGTCGATGCTGTACCCAATACGGTAGCGCCTGTTTTGAGAGCCACCAACCCACTGTCCAGGACATGGTCGTAATGCGAGTGCGCGACGAATATCGCTGCAAGCTTGGTAATGCCAGCGCTGCGCAAACTTGCATCGATGCGCTGCTCATTAGGCTGTATAGGCATCAGTAGCACCGAATAAATACTTGGCCGTGAGAAAAAACCGTCCTCCATGATCGCAGTCTCTCCATCATCGAAGCTCAACGTGCCAGTGCCCAGAAAACGCACTGTCAAGTCCGGAGATCCTTGACCGACCTGAGGTCTAAGCGAAGCAAAGGGTTGAAGCGAGGGTGATGAAAATTTCCATGCCCCCCAGAGCGCGCCTGCCAACACTGCTATAACAAATGCACAGCCCAACATTTTTTTTCTATGACTCACGCTTCATCTCCCGATATTGACATGGATAGGCATCGCTCCCCTCCATAACCGGATATAAGTTTTTGTATCTAAGCTGCACGCCTGATTAAGACGAGACGCATTAGGTTGCACTGTAAGCGTCTGCTAATCACACCTTGCGACATTGGCTTTTAGCTGGCGCTACTCCTTGGATAAAAATTGTTCGGTGATCATCGCCACTGCCTGCGCCGGAGACGTCAGGGCTGTGTCTATATTACACGGATCGCTTTCCCACGTATCATATTCTTGATCCAGTACAGATTGCCGGGTCGGTGGAGTCAGCCCAAAAATATCAATTTTTCTGGTTTCTACCTGGCGCTGGTGTTCATGTTTATCAGAGCAGATCACTTGGATGTTAACTAATGGAGCACCAGAGTGTGTGGCGATATCAATCCACGTATTTCAGCTTTCGATTACTGGGTTAACATAGTAACTATGACGGTGCTGCCAAAACGAAGATTGCTCAGAGCAAGCTCATTGGTGACCATGTAACCGCTCCGCCCTACGTCTTTTACAAGAGCACCGGAGTGACGAATAGCCTGTTCAATCGTATCGACCCGCAGATACACGGCACTCGTTCTGCTAGCAAGGTCACTTGTGATAGTCGTTTTTCCGGTACCTGGAAGTCCGCTGAAGACAATGAGCATTCTATCCCTTTAGGTTAGTGAGTTAACCCAGTTTAGGTAGGCGCCAGTTATGCGGCAGCAACTGATCGATTTCACTCGCCCACTGCATCGGCAGGCACGCTAGAACATCCTTCAAATAGGCGTACGGGTCAACCCCGTCGCTGGCCGCATTGAAGGCCTGTTGCTGTGCACCGGTCATGGCCATCAGGGACGCTCCCGACGGTAATTGCCGGCCACCGCGCTGCCATCACGCGGTTGAGCGCGCGAGGGCTCGAGGTAGCGGTCAATACCGGCATTGATGGTTTTCAGATCGGACGTGGCGCGGGCATAGTCAAAGAAGAAACGGCCACGCTCGGACGGGTCGGCCTGAACGGCGGCAACGCGCGCGCGTTCAAGCGCCGCCTGCAACCACTTGCAATGGAGGGCTGTAGCTCGTTTTTCATTTTCAGCTATTGTGGGTCCGGGGAAATAGAATGCAGGTTGATGGAGATAAATGCAGGTTCATTTGCAGGTATTGTGGGTCCGGGACCATCGCTGGTTGCAGCTAGTGTGGGCTGAAAATGAGCTATAAATGCAGGTCGGGTCGATTTCAAATGCAGGCCACTACAGATATGCATTATTACGTTCGTTTTATTTCTATACCCGTTAGCCGACTCTTCAAAAGGGCGTACAATGTTATGTCCATTTGATGCCAAGCATAGGGAACCAGGTATCGTTGCTGATAATCCTTCCGCAGATGCTTCTCCAGCATCAGCAGAAGGTAAATAAAAGGTGAGATTGATGCCAATAAGCGCGCTGCTCGGGATAGGGAATAACCGATCCTCTAAGAAATTTCTTGCTGACACCAGTACTGGTTCAAAATTGTTCTTAATGAGATCTGAGCTTGCCTCCAGACAGGCGCCTCCGACTGCTAGAATGATTGCGATAAAGCCTTTTGCTATCCATTTTTTTAACGGCATTCTTTTCCTCGATCTGTGAAACTCAATGTTCCTCCCGTGAGATTGTGGACCGTAAGCTCGCTGAGTTCAAAAACTAGCGCTCTATTTAGAAACTTCGTTTCGAAACTTAATAATAGTCTTAAGCAACAACACTCTAAATTTATTTTACGCTATTCATTTATACACCACTCTCGTTCCCTATTGATTAACATGCGCCATCAAATGCGGGAGCTATTACAAACGTCCGCTCCTCGCTCAAAGCGGACCATTTACGCCCGCATGTCTGCTGTGTGCCATGAGCGGACGCTGAACCCGTGAAGATTCTCTGTCGCTATGGCCTTATAAATTTATCTTCTGTTGTCGCCCGACTGGGAAATGCCAGCCCAGTTTTACACCAAGTGTGCATAGTGCGATCAGTATCATACCTGTCATCTGAATGACCCCAGGTTGATGGCCATAAAACACCCAGTCAACAATGATAGCAACCAGTGGGTAG
>RCUM01000463.1_pt1 | contig 24145 bp, 20 predicted proteins | sample 2166141 | NCBI WGS metagenome assembly RCUM01 (sample SAMN09932756, study PRJNA488358) | compost metagenome | isolation source: compost soil in crotonic acid-enriched | place: Germany: Experimental Botanical Garden
GTCCACCGCGCGGGCACGCTGTAGCAGCAGCCACCGCCACCGCCCTGGAACGGACCGATAATGTCGATGCCCGACTGGTTATTTACACTAAAGTGATTAATCGCCCATTTGGTGTGGTTGATGGCATCAATGGTGCCACCACCGCCCCCCCGAGCCTGAACGGCGGGCTGTGAGCAACCGGTTAACAGCAAACCCGCAGCGAGAACGCAGATTCTAAGGGGCATCAGGCTGTTGCTCCTGTGGCGAGCCATCTTTTCATTACCCAGGCCTCACGCGCCTCATCCAGAATAATGCCCAGATCCGTTGCCTCCAGCATGCCCTGGTAACAGTCGGAAAACAGCGCCTGCCGTGATGCATACACGCCGGCAGGCGGCGCACAGTGCCCCAGCAAGACCATGACATCGCATACGCACATCAGCTGTTCCAGTTGGCGATCGCTGAGTTCGATTTTCTGGCTTTTCTCGCCGCGTGCCGGCGGCGTACCGTTACCGTTCAGGCCCCTCGACCTGCCGTCCATATCCTGCCAGGCCCAGAACAGTGCCGGGCGCAGCAAAGGACTTTGCTGTTTCTCGCTGAGGATGTGCGTAAAAAGCAGGGGGAATATCCGCGTATCGTAAAAGCGTAAAATCCCGCCTCTGCCTTCCTGTAGGCAATCCATACACTGCGTCAGCCAGTTCGCCAGGGAGGGCAAGGCCCAGGCGGAGCACAACAGCAACAACGGCGCCTTAACGGCAGCCTGCTGGCTGATTTCCTGCAACCACGCCATCTGCTGAATATCATCAAGGACCAGGCGCGCAACCAACGGCGCGTCATCGACAATAAATTCTTCCGGCAAGCCACGATAAAGCGACAACCAGGGTACCGACAGCGCATTCAGCGCCGGGATAACGCTGAAGTCCAGACCGGCCTGATCGATGATAATATCAAGATAATCGACGGCGGATGCCCGGCAAGCCGCTGCCACTTCCTCAATCCATAGCGTGGTCATTTATGCCTCCCTGGGCACGAAGCCTTGCGCCTGCGCCTGTGCTTTTTTCAGACACTCTTTACATACCGACGCCGGTAATTCAGGCAGTGGGAAATCCTCGCTGGCGGGCCCCTGTAAATTGTGCTGACCTTTCAGGCTGATTAATCCAGGCCCGTGAATTTCGACTTCCCCCTGTGGCGTAAGGCGGATGTAGGCGCCGCCACAGCCGATAGTGATACCGTTTTTCGCCGTCAGTTGCAGGTGCCCCTGCGTTGACTGGACGGTGATATCTTTTAGTGACGTCAGCGATAAGGTATCGGCATGAGATTCCACCGTCAGCGGTCCCTTGGCCGACACCAGACGCATCCCTTCATCCTTGGCCAACAGGGATATCGCTTTGCTGGCATTGACTGAATAGCGTTGCGCCGTGGCAATATTCACTTCCCCCAGACTCTGCAGGTACAGGCCTTTTCCGCTGTGCAACAGTGTAGTTTCAGGGGTTACAGCAGCGATACCTTTTGGCGCGCTCATCAGTAAGGCTGCTTCTTTCAGTTCACTGGCCCCATTAACCAATACTCCAAGCGGATCCGTATCTGGGGAAAAATTATGATGCGTCTGGGTGATGCTTCCCCATTCAGTGATCTGATTAACGGCCCCTTTCAGCAGGCTGACCGCCGGTTGCATTTCCAGCACCTGGCCCTGCGCCTTTGTCTGGCCGTCTGCGCTGATAAATATCCCTTTCTGCGCCCGTATTGCGCCCCAGCTGTCGGTTCTGAGCTCAAACCCCTCGCCCCGTTTTTGCTTCTCGCTGTCGACGAGATGCCCGAGATTCAGCTGGCTCTTGCCGCCATACTCCGTCGAGATCTTGATATGTTCCTGGCCCCGGCTGTCATCGAGGCGGATTTTGTTGTTGCTCGGTGTGCGCAGTACGTTGCGCTTGTAGTTACGGATGGTGACATGGTCGTCGTGCGCGGAGTCGTGCAGCACCCCGGCAATATAGGGCCGGTCTGGGTTGCCGTCTTCAAAACCAATCGCCACCTCGGTTCCCGCCAGCAGCGGCAGGTGCAGACCATAAGTGTCGCCGGCATAGGGGCGGGACTGACGGACCCACAGGCTCTCGAACCCGGTCTCCCAGTTATCACGGTCAAACAGCATGTTGACGCGATAGCGGCCGTCTTTATCGATATGCCCGTAGGTGTCATTTTCGGTGGTACTGGTGACGCGGGCTGGTAAAGTGCCGGCCATTACCGGACGCTCACCGGGTTCCGGGCGGAAGCCAAAATCGGTGCTGTCCGGGATACCGCTGAAATGCACCTCAAAATCTTTATCTCGGCGGGCCGCGCTTTTCATCCCGGTGATGAGCACACCCTGGCTGAACGCCTCCGCCACTTCATAACCGCCGGTGATTTTCAGTACCAGTCCGGGCGCCAGTGTCGGGCAACTGGTGATGGCGCTCAGTTGGGTCTGGCCGTTCAGGTAGCGTTCGTGACGCACACGGGCATAAAACGCGCCGGACTCCGGAGCCGGGTTAGGGTCATAAGTGCTGCCCTGCGTCAGGTAGTTGTCGGCATAGTGATAAGCCTCGCCGTAGGTGGTGCTGTCACCGCGGGTCGCATCCACCTGGGTGTTCATGTCGTTGGTGGCCTGGCGGTAGTTGTAATCGCGGGTGCTGACCTGCTTTTGCACCACGTTGTGGTGGCTCTCCATTCCCCAGACCGAGTCCACACCCCGCGAATGCTGCCCTGATGGCGGAACCGATGGCAGAGTCAGGCCTTTTTCATAACCCTGCTGACCGTCGTAGAACTCCACCACGTCGATGTTCAGACGCGTGTCGGTGGTAAAGCGGAACCAGATACCCACCTCACCCAACAGGCGGGTCATAAAGTGCAGATCATCCTCGCCGTACTGCATCACCTGCTCACGGCGCGGGTACTCTTTTGCAAGCGAGAACAGAAAATCCTGGCCGCGCAGGTTGTGGCGCTCGCGCAGGATTTTTTCCACAATCTGCGGCACCGACATATCCTGATAAACCGCGTTCTGATGCGAGCGGTCGAGCAATGCCAGACGCGGCTGTAGCGTCAGGGTGTAATGGGTTTCATCCTTCGAGGTGCTCAGGCGTTCAAAACCGCTCACCACCCCCTGGAGAACCCGTACCGATTGCTGAATTTTAATGCCGTAACCCTGGTCTGCCGGGGCCTGTAGCGTCAAAGAGCCGGCTTTCATCAGCATCATTTCCTTGCTGATGGCATGGTCACCACTGGTGAACTCAATGCGGTAGCTGAATGGCTTGCTCAGGGCCTCGTTGCCTTCAAACGCCAGCACATCAAGTTCTGACTCACATCCTTTTATCGCCAGCAGGTGGTGGTTATGGCTGAATCTAATCGGGAGACTGATACTCATACGCTCTCTCCTTGTGTACGGTCAAACTCCAGCCCGATCCCCTCTTCCTCACTCCAGCCAAGACGTAACGACTGTGGTTTCTGTTTTGCAGCCATGCGAGTCAGCAACTGCTGGCTCAGCACCGGCAAAATTTGCTGGTTGAGCAGGCTGTCGACGTTACGTGCTCCGGTATCCGGCAGCAGGCAGGCGGCGGTGAGGGCGTCGTACAGGTTCTCTTCGATATGCGTGGTCAGGCCGTAGTGACGGTGCAGGCGTTTGCTGACCTGTCCGAGTTTCATTTCAACAATGATACGCATCGCGGGCTCACTCAGCGGGCGGTAAATCACCGACTGGAAGCGCGCCAGCAGTGCAGGCTGGAAGTGGTCACGCAATATCGGGCGCAGCAGTTCGTGCAGGTCGCCTTCGGTGGCTTCTGGCTGTTGATCCAGCCGTTGCATGATGGGGTCGCTGCCGAGGTTGGAGGTCATCAGGATCACGGTGTTACGGAAATCAATTTCGCGCCCTTCGCCGTCACGCATAAAGCCCCGGTCAAACACCTGATAGAACAGGTTCATCACGTCGCGGTGCGCTTTCTCCACCTCGTCGAGCAGCACCACGCTGTAGGGGCGTTTACGCACCGCTTCGGTCAGAATGCCGCCCTGACCGTAACCGACGTAGCCCGGTGGGGAGCCCTTCAACTGGGAAACGGTATGCGGCTCCTGGTATTCGGACAGATTGATGGTGATAAGGGATTTCTCACCGCCGTACAGCACATCGGCCAGCGTGAGTGCGGTTTCGGTTTTACCCGTGCCGCTCGGGCCGACCAGCAGGAACACGCCCTGCGGACCATTCTCCGAAGTAAGGCCTGTCTTTGCCGCACGCAATCGCTGAGCGATAGCGTTGAGGGCCACATCCTGGCCTACCACCCGCTTGCCGATTGCACTTTCCAGACTCAGCAACTCGGACTGTTCGTCCTTCATTAATGAGGAGAGCGGGACACCGGTCCAGTCGGCAATCACATTGGCCACCGTGCGAGTGTCCACATCCACTGAGAGCAGTGAGTTACTGTGCTGCATATCGCTCAGCTCTTGTTGCTGCCTGTAGGTTTCACTCTGACGGGAGATGTTCTGGCGGCTTTCCAGTAACTGTTCGGTAAGTTTGAGTTCCCGGCGGTACTGGGTTTCCAGTTCATTGAGTTCCACGATGAAGCTGTTCTCTTCCTGTTCAATCACCGTCAGGCGTTCACCGTGGGACTGATTGCCCACAGCAATATCTTCAAGCAGCGCCTGTTTCTCTATTTCAAGCGAGGTGATTTGCGCCCGGATGCGGGTCAGCGGCTCCGGTACGGTATCGAGGCTCATGCGTACGCGGGCCGCGGCGGTGTCGAGCAGGTCGACCGCTTTATCCGGCAGCTGACGACCGGTCAGATAGCGGCGCGACAGCGTGACCGCAGCCCGCACTGCGTCATCGGTGATATGCACGCCGTGGTGTTCGGCGTAGCGGGATTTTAAACCGCGCAGCATCAGGCAGGCCATTTCATCATCCGGTTCGTCGACTTTGACCATCTGGAAGCGGCGCTCCAGCGCGGCGTCGCGCTCAAAATACTGTTTGTACTCGCTCCAGGTGGTGGCGGCGATAGTGCGCAATTCCCCCCTTGCTAATGCAGGTTTCAGCAGGTTAGCCGCATCCGCGCCACCCGCCTGATTGCCGGCGCCGATAATGGTGTGGGCTTCGTCGATAAACAGCAGGACGGGCGTCGGCGACTGCTGTACGGCATCGATGATGTTTTTCAGTCGCTGTTCGAATTCGCCTTTCACGCCGGCACCCGCCTGCAGCAGGCCCAGGTCGAGGGTGCGCAGGCTGACGGTTTTCAGTGATTCCGGAACATTTCCTTCGGCAATGCGCAGAGCCAGCCCTTCCACCAGCGCCGTTTTACCCACACCCGGTTCGCCGACCAGAATCGGGTTGTTCTTGCGACGTCTTGAGAGAATATCCACCATCTGGCGGATTTCGGTATCGCGGCCAAATACCGGGTCGATTTTGCCCTCACGCGCTTTAGCAGTGACGTCGAGGGTGAATTTATCCAGTGCGTTCCGTAGCGCCGGATTGAGTTCGCCTTCACGAATTTCAGCCCCTACCGGACGGCCTACAAACTCCACTTCGCCACCGTGCGTCTGTGCCAGCGCTTCTTCCTGCTGAACGTCCTCACGCTCGTCCGATTGTGCGTCCAGCAACGGGCGCAGGCGTTCCAACTGGCTCTGCCCCAAGGTCAGTAATGGCCACAGACCGTCGCAGCGCGCCAGTTTCGGCTTATCAACCAGCGCCATCAACAGATGGATGCTCCGGATATGTTCTTCGCCGGCCAGTGACGCCCGCATCCAGGCGTCCTGCATCAGGGTCTGGATGTTGTCAGATAACTGGGGCCGGTGGCGTACAGAGCGCGGCAGGTTATCCAGCCAGCCGAGTAGATCCTGCCACAGGGCATCCATATCCCACTCATAACGGCGCGCCAGTACCGTGAGGTCACCTTCGCCCTGCTCCAGCAATTTCAGCAGCCAGTGTTCGGGTAAAATTTCGGCATGGGCGCGGGTCTGACACAGGTTTGCTGCACCTTCTAACGCACGGGCACAGTAAGGATTAAGGCGACGTAACAAGGCGGCTGAATTTTCCATAATTCTCTCTCTTTATCGGTTCCCAGGCACGCTACCGCCCATCGCTATTTCCTGTAAAAGGAACCTAAAGCGCATAAGGTCAGGCGGGCAGATTGTGTTTTTCTTTGCTGAATACCCGCACGGCAGACACTCAGCAAAAAACTGCGGACAGGTCTCCCCGTCCGCACGGGCTGTTACCCTAAATAATTCGTGCTGCAGGAAGGCGGCAAGTTCGTGCATCCCCGGGAGCATAGATAACTATGTGACAGGGGTAAGCGAACGCAGCCAACGCACCTGCGGCGCGAAGTATGACGGGTAACTAGGCAGTGGCGCGTTCGTTCCACGAATCGGAATGAATGATGTTGCCGTCTTTGTAGGTCCAGGTGATTTTTTCGTAACGCAGCTCAAGCTGTTCGAGGTGATTGTGTTTCTCGTAAGCCGGGTCTTTCACGTCATGCATGACCGGATTCACCTTCACCACCTTCACGTTTTCCAGCTTGGTGTTGAAGTACTCCACTTCCTGACCGGCGTCGTTGATTTTGTACCACTTGAATTCAGCGGATTTCAGGGTCTGACCAGTGGTCACTGCCTTGTACAGATACGGGCTGGACGAGTCGATTTCCTTGGTGAACAGGAACGGGGTATGGATACGGGTGCCGGTCAGCTTGCCGGTGTTGTTATCGGTCGGGATATACAGGTTGTGTTGCTGCGCCACCACTTCGATGCTGCCCTCGCGATCTTTAACATCTACAGACCCTTTAATGTCCGCGCCGCCGTCGTCTTTCAGCCAAAGATAAACAGGAATTGCCATGGTTTACTTCTCCATTTCGTTTTTTGATACATCACCATCCAGTGATGACGTCGGGGTGTTGCCCGGTATCCGGCAGGCATCTGCCTGCGGTACCAGACTGATTTCGACACGCCGGTTGAGCGCACGCCCCTCCGGGGTGTCGTTGGTTGCGACAGGACGGCTTTCGCCATAGCCCTGCACCGCAAAACAACTTTCCGGCACATCGCCGGTATCACGCATCCAGTCGCGGACTGCAGCGGCACGTTTCTGGGAAAGCGTCTGATTGAGTGCTGGATTGCCGGTGTTATCCGTGTGGCCTGCCACAACAATCAGCCAGCCCGGCTTGGCTTTGATGCCCAGCAGGGAGTTAATGAGCATTTTGGTCGAGCCGGCCTTCAGCACGGATTTGCCGGAGTCGAACAGCGACATGCTGTCGAGGCGGACAATTTTCGGTACCGGTTTGGGTTTCGGCTGCGGTTTAGGCGGAGGTGGCGGAGGTGGCGGAGGCACATAGGAACGGATCGCATCCAGCACCGGCATACGCAGACGCTCGCCCTGATACAGGCCGAGGCTCATCCGGGCCGGTACGCCATTACGCGCCTGGTCATCCAGCTGCGCGGCATCCTCTCGCAGGACCGCGACGGCATCGGTTTTCGGACCGTAATCATCCATCGGGATACGGTCATACCGGGCGATATCGAAGCTCACACGGTGCAGCAGTTGGCGATTGTTCCAGCCACTGCTGAGCAGCGCCGCAATGGCCGCCAGAGTAAAGATCCCGAGTGCACAGCGCCAGGCACGCCCCCGCGAGGTTAATCCCCGCCCTTCCGGCAGCAGCGGCAGGACGAAATCCGGGAATGGTGATATCACCGTACTGTCCGTCCCCACCGGCTGCCACCCAGTCACCTGTTGCATGGCGGTGTGACGGGACAACCATGCCGTCCAGGCCGATGACGCCAGGCTCCCGGCAAGGATAGGCCCCATTCCCCACAGCACCGCTGTGGGTGCAATGGTCGGGACATCGGGGTTCTCATCCAGAAAGACGGCTTTGACGTGCCGATGGAACCAGCTCATCAGGCTGTTCATCAGCACCTGTTGCTGCATCGCTGGCGTTCCGCCGGTGGTAACCCATGCGGCGATAGAGCTCGGTGCTGAAGACTCACGCCAGACCCTCACCCCCTCTCCCGGCATAGCAGCCTGCCAGAGCAGGTCATTCGTCATCGCGCTGCCGACCTGACCATTAAGAACCAGCGGCACGGAATGCCCGGTGTCCTTACGCAACTGGCTGATTTGCCAGCGCAGAGTCAGCAGACGGCTGGTCAGCGCTTCGCAGTCAGCGTGCTTCTGCGGGCAGACACTGACCATCACCGACAGTTGACGCCCCCAGTCAGGGCGCTGCCGCAGCACCTGTCGGGCCACCTGCTCCAGATCCTGATGATCCTCCACGCGGATCCAGCATCCCTGTGTGACCGTAAGCACCGGTGACTGCTGTGGCCAGGCCAGCGGCAGATCGCCACAGACCAGCACCACGGGCTGACGGTAAGTGGCTTCCGGGAGGTCATCCAGACGCAGGGTGACGTCATGCTCCGCACGACGTCTGGCGACAGTCCAGAACGCCAGGATTAGCCCCAGAACGGTAAGCAAAACAAGCACAGAAACCAGTCGGGTGACCGGCAGGAAGCCCAGGCAGACCACTGCACTCAGCAGGGCGGCCCACAGCGCAAGCCCGCGCTGTTGTGCAGGACTCATTTCACGGCTCCCGGTAGCAGGGTCTGCAGTGTCTGATCCAGCCAGTGGCTCAGTCCCCACCACAGCGCGGCAACCACCACCACGCTCAGGCCAATTCGCACGGGCCATGACGCCAGCCAGCTGCCCATTCCTCGTCCGGTACGGCTTTCTGCCAGGACCGGGTGAGTCTGCGGATAGCTGAACGGCGTGACATGTTCACTGAGGGCGTTGACGAGTTTCTGGCGTTCCGGATCGTTCAGCGAGCGGAAACTGCCGAGGAACCCCAGCATCATGACCCGCTGGAAGCAGGTCACGACAACCTGGTCAGGCGCCGGTTCGCGCAGCACATCACGCATCAGATCGCACAGCGTATCACCGGCATCCATGGTGCCGAGGAAATGCCCCTGCAGCGGAATGTCATACCACTGTACGCAGGCATCATCCTCCACGCCACGGCCTTTGACCGCCTCGTCGAGCAGCGCACACTGTGCAGTGAGAATATGCTGACAGCTGGCCTCATCGAGTTCGCTCGCTTTCAGCTCACGCTGCACACGCTCGACATCAGCAATGCAGCGCTCCCACAGCGTGCGTCCTTCCCCGTCCTGGAATTTCGGCCCGTGGCGCAGGCTGATGACCTGCAGCCAGGAATCCTGCAGTAGCGCATCGATATCAATGGACGCGGCTGTTCCGCGTTGACGTTCACTCATGTTCTCAGTACCGCAAAGAGTTCAAGCTCCGGCTCACCGAGCATGCCCGGGACATAAAACATGCAGTTGCCGCTGTCGAGCATGTCAGTTGCCAGGGGATGGGAGACATCGAGGCTGAAATATTGGTTCTCCAGACGCAGCGGAATGGCCGCCGGCACATGGCGCAGCGGTGTCAGCGGAACCCCGACGCGTGAGGAATTCACGATCCCCCTGACATGATCCGGGCTTCCCACTTTGCACTGACGCGGGAACTGCTCCTGCAACTGCGCCACTGGCATCGGGGAGCGCACCGACAGGTAGTAGTCGGCACCTTCACGCAGACGGGGATCGTGCAGACGTGCCTGCCAGAAGTGCAGCCGCTTATCGTGCTCAAGCTCAATTGACACCACTCGTGACGGCAGGCTCGCTTCCAGCAAGTCGCTCAGTAAATCAAACAGCGGTGGGAAAACGGCATTCAGTTGCTCGTGCTGATAGGGCGGTATCGCACTCACCTGATGTTCCAGGGAGAAGGTCAGCAAACTGCCGGCCAGACGGGACAGTTCGGTATGAAGACGTTCTGGCGGGCTCCGCAGATTGCGCTGGAACTGACCCAGCACCGGCTCAGCACTGTTGAGGGCATTCAGCAGCCAGAAGAGAGACACATCAGCCACCGCAAAATCCGCCATCCGTTCATTGCTTTCGCGGCGCATGGCCATCAAACGGATCAGGCGGGCTCGCAGTTGGGTCATCAGTTGTTCGAGCTGGGTCACCAACCAGCGGCTACTCTGCACGGTCAGCAACGGCGGGAGAAAGCTGTCATCAAGCCGCCAGACGCCCTGTAAATCCTGCTGCAGCCGGGCCACCGGGCAGATCAGATAATCACTGTTGTTCTGATGGGAAAAGCGCAGCGTCAGTTCCGGCTGCATCACCGCAATCTGGCGGGTGTCTTCACCAAACTGGTTACGCACGTCCCGCCAACGCTGACGGAAACGCACCGGACGATCAGCCACCTCATCAGGTTGCAGGCAGTTGCCGCCATTCGCCCGCAGCAGGGGCAGCGCCAGTAGCACCACCACATCATGCGATTCGCTGTCCAGTGACAGAACCGGGGGCAACGCATCGGCATTATCCGTATCGATGAGTGTCCCGTCCGGGAAACGGACATGCAGCTTACGGGCCTGCAGACGACCGAGCTTCAGTACGTCCGGTTCAAAGGCAGACTCAATCATCCCCCAGGGATGATTGAGTCCCATTCGGGCAATGCATTCCGCAGACCAGGTCGCATATGCGACCTGTTGCTGGAAGTGCTGGGGAGAGATCATGATGCCCCTGCCCCATAACGGTTGTTCCGTTTTCATCGGCTTCCTGCCTTTTTAGGCTTTCGCTTTCGGCATCTGGGAAACCAGCGACAGATTCACGTCCATGCCTTCCACCTGGAAGTGCGGCACGGCATACAGCTTCACGCGGAAGAAGCCTGGGTTATCTTCGATATCTTCCACCGTCACTTTCGCATCGCGCAGCGGGTGGGACGCCTGCAGGTCGTCGCCCGGATCGGTCATTTCCGTCACCAGGCTGCGCACCCAGGTATTGAGTTCCAGTTCCAGCAAGCGGCGATCCTTGGTGGTGCCGATGTTTTCACGCTGAATAAGCTTCAGGTAATGCGCAATACGCGACAGCAGGAAGATGTACGGCAGACGCGCGTTGATGCGGCTGTTGGCGGTGGCATCGGCGGTGTCATACAGTGCCGGTTTCTGGGTAGAGTTCGCCGAGAAGAAGCAGCTGTAGTCGCGATTTTTGTAGTAGGACAGCGGAATGAAGCCGAGGTTGGCGAATTCAAATTCGCGAGTTTCCGGGATCATCACCTCACTCGGGATCTTCACCTGATTGCCGGTACCCAGATCGTACAAATGGATAGGCAGGTCCTGAACGGCACCACCGGCCTGCGGGCCACGGATTTGTACGCACCAGCCGTTGTTGATAAAGCTGCGCACCATGTTGGCGGCAAACGCAAACGAGGCGTTGGTCCACAGATATTTGTCGTGATCCGGGCCTTTCACTTCTTCGACGTAGTTGAAGCTGCGCACCGGCACGGTGTCCGGACCGTACGGCAGGCGGCCCAGCACGCGCGGCATCACCAGACCGATATAGCGGGAGTCATCCGTCTCGCGGAAGGATTTCCATTTGATGTACTCGGCCCTGTCGAAGTAGTTGCCGATATCTTTAATCGCCGCCACGTCTTCCATATTGTCTTTGAGGAAGAATTTCGGGCCAGCAGAGCCGATAAACGGCATATGGGCGGCAGCGGAGACTTTGGAGATATTGCGCAGCAACGCCACGTCCTGCGCAGACGCATCGAACTCGTAGGCAGAAATCAGCGCGGCAATCGGCTCACCACCCGGGGTGTCGTACTCAGCGATGTATGTATGCTGGTATAACCCGCTCTGAATAATCTCCGGCGCGTCTTCAAAATCCTGGCGCAAGTCGTCTTTCGAGAGATCAAGCAGTTCGATTTTAACGTTCTGACGGAAATCGGTTTTATCCACCAGAGATTTGGCACCACGCCACAGCGATTCAACACGCTGAAATGCCTCATGATGCATTACCGCGTCCAACTGGCGGCTAATCTGATAATCCAGCGCCGCGATGTGGTGGTCAATCAGGGTTCTGTCCAGCTTCTCGACTTTTGAACCCGATTTAGTCAGGCATTCCAGAAAGACCTGCATCCCGGCCGTTAGGCGCTCATCGGCAGTCGCATCCGACATCGCCTGGCTATCCTGCCAGATATCCAGCGCACTCAACTCGGAGACCGGACTTAAGTTAATTTTTTCAAACAGGGAAGCATACACGCTGCTCGCTTCCGGACGCTCCAGCACCACGTTCTCACCGCCAGCGGTATTCTCATTTTTTACAGACATCGGCATTTTCTCTTCGTTAATCCGTTAAACATCGCGACCGTTATGCTTGCTTCGGTGCCAGAGCAGACAGCTCACTGCGCAGTTCAGCGCTGAGCGCCGGGTCGAGCAGGATTTTTTCCAGCTCTTTGCGGAAAGCCTGGTTATCCAACAGGTTGGCCTTGAGGTCGCGGAGGAGATTGCGCATGGCAAGCATGGCTTTAAGCTGGGGGATCTGGCGGGCTACCTGCTCCGGCGTGAAATCGTTCATCTCACGGAAAGTCAGGCTGACGTTCTCTTCGCTGCCGTCACCGGCCAGGGTGTTTTCAACGGAAATATTTACGGAGGGAGAGAATTCGGCCAACACGCTGTCAAAATTGTTTTTATTAACGTTGACCTTTTCACGCTCAGATACCGGGCTTTGTTCCGTGCCATTGCTGTAATCCCCCACCACCATCAGCTTGAGGGGCAATTCGGTTTTCTTCTGAGCACCGCCGGTGTGCAGGTCGAGTTTTATATTGACGCGAGCTTTGGGGATCTCGGACTGGTAGGAGTTAGACATAGCTATCCCTGTTCTATGGAAGAATAGAAAAGGTCAATGCCACTGAGAAATTAATAAGAAAGACTTAACCTGCCAGAACAAAACCCCGGCTTACGTCATCCAACGCAAATCAAAATCCGGGGTAAAAAGCGGGTACATTCCATTCACCAGCTAGCATGACACAGTATTTAGGCCTCTATCTGAAAAGTGAAAATTTCAGAATATTACCTATTGATTGAAGTGTAAAAACATTAGCCAAGTGATGGAAAATCAACATTTGTAACAAAATATTACTTTCTTGTCATTTAACAAAAATAGATCATCGACATGATTTATAAGAACTTTCCTACAAAAACCCTTTCAGACCGCACAGCGCAAGGCTGAATGATAAATGATCAAATTAGCTTAAGTTTAAAAATTCAACAGATTTAAGCCAGCAGTGAGGAATTTCCGATTTTGGATTTTTTTCGAAAAATGAGACATTGGCGTTCCCACCTTGTCCTTTCATTGAAAGGAAAACAAAAAACATTCCCATCATTTATGATTCTTCAAAACCCCATTAAATAAGGCTTATCGTTTCGTAGCTAAATAAGCTTGATTCTATGGTGGAGAGGGCGAGCCTGAAGTGTTTGAGAGCGGCATTGTCAGTGTGTTGAAAGATATGCTCCGGGATTGTAAAAACCAATTAGTCGTGCAAATCAGGTAGAGGAGTTCACAAAAAGATTGTTCGGTCGCGGGAGTAACGGAAGGAAGATAGGACGCTGTGGGCATTTCAGTATACCAGATACAAAAAACCCCGCGCTCGAAGAGCACGGGGTCAGAATGTATGGCGGAGGAGCAGAGATTCGAACTCTGGAACGGTTTCCCGTCGACGGTTTTCAAGACCGTTGCCTTCAGCCACTCGGCCACCCCTCCGCAACGAGCCGAACTATAAACAGAGCCAATCGGCTTGTAAAGCCCATTACCGCTCAACCGAACGAAAAAACAGCATCCGGCGTGCGAGCGTTGAAGAAACCACCAACGACAGCTCAGAGTGACAGCAATGATAACTAAGGGTAAAGATTGGTAAACAAACTTTAATCAAACGCTTGCGCTGCCTATCATCGTCACTAATTTTGTGATGACCTGATAAGAGAGATCATTATGGACCGCATTGTCGTCTCATCCTCCTCGCGCGACTCGTTGCTCAGCACGCATAAAGTTCTGCGCAATACCTACTTCCTGCTTTCGTTAACGCTGGCGTTTTCCGCGCTGACCGCGACCGCCAGCACCATGTTGGGGCTACCGGCACCGGGCCTGTTGCTGATGCTGGTCGGGTTCTATGGCCTGATGTTCCTGACCCACAAACTGGCAAACAGCCCGGCGGGCATTCTGGCGGCGTTCGCGCTGACCGGTTTTATGGGTTACGCGCTGGGTCCAATCCTCAGTTCGTTCATTAATACCGGGGCCGGCGATCTGATCATGCTGGCATTGGGCGGCACCGCCGTGGTGTTCTTCTGCTGTTCGGCCTACGTGCTGACCACGCGCAAGGACATGTCATTCCTGTCCGGGATGATGATGGCAGGTTTTGTGGTGCTGCTGGTTGCGGTAATCGCTAACCTGTTCCTGCAAATTCCTGCCCTGCATCTGGCGATCAGTGCGCTGTTTATTCTGTTCTCCGCCGGCGCAATCTTGTGGGAAACCAGCAATATCATCCACGGCGGCGAGACCAACTACATCCGCGCCACCGTCAGCCTGTACGTGTCGCTGTACAACATGTTCATCAGCCTGTTAAGCATTCTGGGCTTCGCGCGCAGCAACTGATTCAACGCTCGGTAAACGTTCAAACCCCGCCTCGGCGGGGTTTTGTTTTTTGCGACAACCAAAAATTTGTTAAACTGGCGACCGTTCTGAATCATTCGTTATCGAGGCAGTATGTTGGAGTTTGAAGGCCAGATTATTGAAACTGATGCGCAAGGTTATCTGAAAAACAGCGCAGACTGGCATGAGGGCCTGGCGCCGCTGCTGGCCGCGCAGGAAGAGATAACGCTAAGCGAGGCGCATTGGGAAGTGGTGCGTTTTGTTCGCAACTTCTACCAGGAATTTAATACTTCACCGGCGATCCGCATGCTGGTGAAAGCCATGGCGCAGAAATACGGTGAAGAGAAAGGCAACAGTCGTTACCTGTATCGCCTGTTTCCAAAAGGCCCGGCCAAGCAGGCAACCAAAATCGCCGGCCTGCCGAAACCGGTAAAATGCATCTAAAGGTTAATAGCGGATACTGAAACCCTGGTAATCGGCCGTGCCTCGGGGTTCGACCAACACGCGATCGACACGTGCGCTGCGCGGGCCACCGTTCTTCAGCCATTCCACCAACTTATCCACCTGCGGTTGTTCGCCGCAGGCCACCACTTCGACGCTGCCGTCGTCAAGGTTGCGCGCATAACCGCTTAACCCCAACGCCGTCGCCTGATGCTGGGTGCTATAGCGAAACCCCACCCCTTGCACCACGCCATAGACATACGCAGCAATGCAAACTTGTGTCATAATCCGCCCCTTATCAACTTTCGTTTATGGCATTGCCTGTGCGTCGCACGGCGATGTCACTCTTTTTACCTAGCTGGCACATTCTTAATTATGACCGTACGCCTGTTTCTCGCCAAAGGACGTGAAAAGTCCTTACTCCGTCGCCACCCATGGGTATTCTCCGGTGCCGTTCAACGTCTTGAAGGTAAAGCTCTTTCTGGCGAAACCATTGATATTCACGACGCCCAGGGAAAATGGTTGGCGCGCGGCGCCTACTCGCCGGAATCGCAAATCCGCGCCCGTGTCTGGACATTCCAGCAGGATGAAGAGATTAACATCGATTTCTTTGTCCGCCGCTTGCAGCAGGCACAAAACTGGCGTGATTGGGTAGCGAAACGTGATGGGCTGGATGGTTATCGCCTGATTGCCGGCGAATCCGATGGCATGCCAGGCGTTACCATCGATCGCTTCCAGAATTTCCTGGTCCTGCAATTGCTGTCCGCCGGCGCCGAATACCAACGCGCGGCGCTGATTACCGCCTTGCAGCATTGCTATCCGGAATGCGCAATCTACGATCGTTCAGACGTAGCGGTGCGCAAAAAAGAAGGTTTGCCGTTGGCTCAGGGGCCGGTGCTGGGCGATCTTCCCCCTGCTCTGCTGCCCATTACCGAACACGGCATGAAGCTGTTGGTGGATATCCAGCAAGGTCATAAGACCGGTTTTTACCTCGATCAACGCGACAGCCGCCTGGCGGCACGTAATTATTCCGCCGGCCGTCGCGTACTCAACTGTTTCTCCTACACCGGTGCCTTCGCCGTTTCAGCCCTGATGGGCGGTTGTTCGCAGGTGATCAGCGTAGATACATCGCAAGCAGCGCTGGATATCGCCAAGCAGAACGTCGAACTGAATCAGTTGGACCTGAGTAAAGCTGAATTTGTACGCGACGATGTATTCCAGTTGCTGCGCGCCTACCGTACGCAGGGCGAAAAATTCGACCTGATCATTATGGATCCACCGAAGTTCGTCGAAAACAAAAACCAACTGGCCAGCGCCTGTCGCGGCTATAAAGATATCAATATGCTGGCGTTGCAGTTGCTGAATCCGGGCGGAATTTTGCTCAGTTTCTCCTGCTCCGGCCTGATGCCAACCGATTTGTTCCAGAAAATTTTGGCCGATGCCGCTGTAGATGCCGGGCGTGATGTACAATTTATAGAGCAGTACCGTCAGGCTGCCGATCACCCGGTTATCGCAACTTATCCTGAAGGGTTGTACTTGAAAGGCTTTGCGTGCCGGGTGATGTAACTTGAAATACGCTGCTTTGCCCTCATATAAAGAGTAAAGCACTGTTTCTCAGGAGGTCATCATGATTGCCAGCAAATTCGGTATCGGACAACAGGTTCGGCATAAGTTGCTGGGGTATTTGGGGGTGATTATCGATATTGATCCTGAATACTCCCTCGAGCAGCCCAAAGCTGATGAGATAGCGGCGAATACCGATCTGCGGTTCGCCCCTTGGTACCACGTGGTGATGGAAGACGAAGAAGGCCAACCGGTGCATACCTACCTGGCGGAAGCGCAGCTGGATGGGGAAGCCCAAGACGCCCACCCTGAACAACCCTCGCTGGATGAACTGGCGGAATCCATCCGTCACCAGTTACAAGCGCCACGCCTGCGCAACTGATGCGTAATGGCCTGAGAAACTCGCCTTAAAGGCCTGGCGCGATGCCAGGCCTTTATTTTACTCAGCGCTCAAGGCCCAGACGCGGGATTTCGATTTTAGGGCAGCGATCCATCACCACCTTAAGCCCCGCACCGTTCGCCAATGCCTCTGCCTGTTCGTTAATCACGCCGATTTGCAACCACAACGCCTTGGCGCCGATGGCAATAGCCTCTTGCGCCACCCCGTATGCAGCCTCTGAATTACGGAATACGTCAACCATATCGATCGGGTGCGGAATGTCCGCCAGCTTCGCATAAGCCTGCTGGCCCAGGAGCGTCTGCCCCGCCAGCTTGGGGCTAACCGGTGTCACCTGGTATCCCTGTGAAAGCAAATAGGCCATCACGCCAAAGCTGGCGCGCGCCGGATTATCACTGGCACCCACCAGTGCAATGGTTTTCACCTGTTGCAGCAGGCCGGCAATTTCGTTGTCTCGCATTTTCCGCTCCCAATAGTTGACAGGGACTCCCCTGTGATAAGTGTAACTCATTGACCTTGAATCGACGAAACGCGATACCCCGGAAACTCCCTGCCACTTTTGCGGTCTGATGCTGTCACTGCTAACATTCACTCGGCAAATGATGTCAAGATGAATATAAATGTGTATATTTGTAAATAAATACGCAATTCTGAAAAACTTTGACGCACCCCATGGCGTATTCAACACTAATAACGATGCCACTTATAAGGAGATAACGATGAAATTTGGTCTGATGGTTGCGGGGCTGCTCAGCATCAGTATCAGCATGCCTGCCGTAGCTACGACCCTGAGACTCTCCTCTGATATCGACCTGCTGGTGGTTGATGGCAAGAAAATGACGGGATCGTTGCTAAAAGGTGCCGACAGCCTGGAACTGGATGGCGGGCAACATCAGTTGCTGTTTAAAGTCGTCAAGTCCGTTCGCTCGGGCCAGCATGAGCTAACGGCCTATTCCTCCCCACCGCTTATCGCCACCTTCAATACGCAGAATGTCAACTCCGTAGCCATTGAGTTGCCACGCATTGAGAATGTACGTGATGGCCAGAGGTTTGATAAAACGCTTAATTATCAGGTTATTGATAAAAAAGGTAACGCGTTGGCGATGAGACATGACGTGCTGCACCCCGATGGCGTGACGCTCAATGTTGATCTGGAAAAACTGATGGCAGATTACAACAGCCAGAATCGCCCAGCCTCGGTGCCGTCCTTTGCGCAGGTTCGTACCGGCACGTCGGCCTCCCCGTTGGGCAACGCGGCGTTAAGCGCCCCCACGGTGACGTTGAAGGGTGAAAACGTTTCCGAACAAATGCTGCAATATTGGTTTCAGCAGGCAGATAAAGACACTCAGAAACGTTTCCTGCAGTGGGCCAATAAACAACCCACCCATTAAGATGATCGGCGTCTTTTACGCAAAGGCGCGCTTTCTTCGCATTTTCCGGTGTAAACGCTAGGCAGTGAAAAACAGTTTCAGTAATCTGTCGCACATCCCCCCGATTAGCGAAGGACATCGAGATGGAATTTACTACCCGCACTATCGCCGCGCGCAAACACATTGCATTGGTGGCACACGATCACCGCAAGCAAGCCCTGCTCAAGTGGGTTGAAGACAATAAATCCGTCTTGGAGCAGCATCAGTTGTACGCCACCGGTACCACCGGCAACCTGATCCAGCGGGCCAGTGGCATTCCGGTACAAAGCATGCTGAGCGGCCCGATGGGCGGCGATCAGCAGGTCGGCGCACTGATTGCGGAAGGTAAAATCGATATGCTGATTTTCTTCTGGGATCCCTTGAATGCGGTACCCCATGATCCGGACGTAAAAGCCCTGCTGCGCCTGGCGACAGTATGGAATATTCCCGTCGCCACCAACCGCTCCACCGCAGATTTCCTGATTGATTCTTCGCTGTTTAAAAGCGAAGTGGAAATCGCCATTCCAGATTATCAGCGTTATTTGCAGGATCGCCTGAAATAGTGATTGCGGCCTGGCAAACACCAGGCCCTGAACTTAAGGTTTTTTCTGCAGCGGCACGCCGAGATCCTGCAAATGCTCAACGAACACCGACGGACGTTCGCGATCCTGCAATAGCCAGACCTGATGCTTGGCGCGCGTCAGCGCCACATACAGCAACCGCCGCTCCTCTGCATCCGGAAAATCTTCCGGTTGGGGCAGCAAAACATCCTCCAGCACCGACTCACGCGCTACCGCCGGGAAACCATCGTTGCCTTCGTGCAAACCGGCGATGATCACATATTCCGCCTGCTGCCCTTTGCTGGCGTGAATAGTCATAAACTCGAGGGCCAGTTTTGGCCACCGGGTCGCCGCTTTCGACAGCACTTCCGGTTTCAGATGGTGATAACGCGCCAGCACCAGAATGCGCTCATCCGGCTTGGCGTAACCGCTCAGCTTGTCGAGCAGGCTCTCCAACTGCTCATGCGGCAAAATTACCACCGATTTCTTATTGCCTTTACTCAGGCTGTTCAACGGTTTTTTCAACTGGTGTGGATTCTGTTGTACAAAGCGGTTTGCCACCTCACCGATACGCTCATTGAAACGGTAAGTGGTATCGAGCGCACACTGGGCGCCTTCGCCAAAGTTTTCGGCAAACGCCGTGGTTAGCGTCAACTCCGCACCGCTAAAGCGGTAAATAGCCTGCCAGTCATCACCCACCGCGAACAGGCAGGTTTGCTTATTCTGCTTGCGTAGCGCTGCCAACAACTGGGCTCGTTGCGGCGAAATATCCTGGAACTCATCCACCAGGATATGCTTCCACGGGCTGACAAAACGCCCTTTTTCCAGAATATGGACCGCCTGATGGATAAGGCCGGAGAAATCCACCGCCCCTTCATCTTTCAGCGCGCCTTTCCAGGCTTTCAGCAAGGGTGCCATCAGGCGAATACGTTTTGAAAACAGGTCACGGATCTCTTCATCCGCCTGTTCGATCATTTCCGCCTGGCTGCCACCGTGCATCCGCATCAGCCCCAGCCAACGCTCAAGCCGGCCGGCCAGCCGCTCGGCCAGGCGCTTATCCTGCCAGAAGTCGCCTTCGGGCACGTCCCATTCCAGCTCCTCAATCAGCCACTGACGCCATCCTTTGGCCTGCGTTTTTTTCTCTGTACACTGTTGCTGCCAATGGGTAATCAACAAAGCACGCCGGGCCTTGCTGTCGGTTTCCAACTTGCTGATTGCGGGTACCTTGCGGTTGCCCTGCTGAATGATCTGCAGCGCCAGCGCGTGAAAAGTTTTGGCTTGAATCGCCACGTTGCCCAGACGCTCCTGAATACGCTCATTCATCTCTTCCGCAGCCTGGCGACCAAACGCCAACAGCAATATCTGCCCGGGTTCAGCCTCCTGACGGCGTAACAGCCAGCCGGCTCGCGCCACCAGCACCGAGGTTTTTCCGCTGCCGGCACCCGCCAGAACCAGCACCGAGTCTTCGCCATTGACCACTGCACGGCTTTGCGAGTCATTCAACGGTGAACTTTCGATAGTCTGGAAGAAATCGTGATACGTCTCCAGCATGCGCTCTGTCCACTGCTGATTACGCTGCCCCACACTGCGCAGCCCGTGCTGCAACCATTGCTGGCATAGCTGGTAATCATCCCGACAGTTGTCGAACTCATCCAATCGCGCTACCGGCATTGGCAAGGCGCCAAAAGACTGCCGGATCTGCTGCTGCAATTTTCCCAGTTCGGACTTTTTGAACCACTTGTCCTGCTGTTCAATACGTTGGATATGTTCTACCTGCTGTTGTAAAACGCCGGCGCTGACTGCGCTCATCTCCGCGCTCCATTGCTGCCAGGCCTGTTGCAGGTAATGGTAGAAACGCTGAGTTTCTTGCCATTCGGTACCATGCAGGCGCACCACTTTTTCATCGGGCAGCTCAAACTCCAGCTCGCCCCAGACGATGCCACGCTTGCATCTGACTTGAATCAACTGATTGAAAGGAATCAGATATTCATGCTTTTCACCGCTCACCTCAACCCCGGCGTGCAGCAACCGCACGCGGTTATAAGGATGCTGAGCCAGGTGTTTCCCCAGCGATGTCGCTTTAAGTTCCATATCGGCGCGCCATGACTATGTTGAGATTAAATAACGGATATCTGCCAGTTTACCTGTGATAAGCAGTGGCACTCTAGCGCTAAAAAAAGGGTAGAATAGATTTTGCGTTTTGATACCAAACGCAACCGCTTCGCGGTTTGGCCATCATTAGAGCAGAATGACGACTATGCGTACTGTACTGAATATTCTTAATTTTGTGTTGGGCGGTTTTTTCACTACCTTTGGCTGGCTGGTCGCAACGGCGTTCAGCGTCATACTGATTATTACCCTGCCCCTGACCCGCTCGTGCTGGGAAATCACCAAATTATCGTTTCTGCCTTTCGGCAACGAAGCCATTCACGTTAATGAGCTGTATCCGGAAAAAAGCAACGCGCTGCTTTCTGCCAGCGGTTCGTTGCTGAATATTGTCTGGCTGATACTCTTCGGTTGGTGGTTGTGCCTGTCCCACATTGCCGCCGGCATTGTGCAGTGCGTGTCGATTATTGGCATCCCGGTTGGCATCGCCAATTTCAAAATCGCCGCCATCGCGCTGTGGCCGGTAGGTCGCCGCGTGGTATCGGTCGAGATGGCTCAACAGGCCAGAACTGAAAATGCCCGGCGTCAGTATCAACAGCGTTAATTTTTTCTCCGCCTGAGGAGTTTTTCGTGCTCTCTTTAGCACCAGCAATACGTCGTTATACCTACAACAGCAATCTGCTTTATAACCTGCGTATTTTTATTGCGCTGGCCGGCGCAGCCGCCATTCCTTGGTGGCTAGCCATTCCCAAACTCACGATTCCCCTGACTCTGGGAGTAGTAGCTGCAGCATTGACCGATCTGGATGACCGTCTGAGCGGCAGGCTGCGTAACCTGCTGATCACGCTGGTGTGTTTTTTTATAGCCTCCGCCTCCATTGAGCTGCTGTTTCCTTACCCATGGTTGTTCGCCCTCGGTCTGACCACCTCTACCTGCGGCTTTATTCTGCTGGGGGCCTTGGGGCAACGCTACGCCACCATTGCGTTTGGCGCCTTGCTGATCGCAGTTTACACCATGCTTGGGGCCTCAATGTATGACGCCTGGTATCAGCAACCGATACTGCTGATCGTTGGCGCCCTGTGGTACAACCTCCTGACGCTGATTGGCCATCTGATATTTCCTATTCGCCCTTTGCAGGAAAATTTGGCACGCTGTTACGATCATTTGGCGAATTATCTGGATGCCAAGTCCAACCTGTTTGACCCCGATGCCGAACATGCTGCGGACCTGCCGTGGATGGATGTAGCAATGGCCAACAGCACGCTGGTGACCACTCTCAACCAGACCAAAGTCTCATTGCTGACGCGGCTGAAAGGCGACCGTGGCCAACGCGGTACGCGTCGTACCTTGCATTATTATTTTGTCGCTCAGGATATTCACGAACGCGCCAGTTCCGCTCATGTTCAATATCAGGCGCTGAGCCGACAATTCCGTCATAGCGATATCCTGTTTCGTTTCCAGCGCTTGCTCACCATGCAAGCACGCGCCTGTCAGCAGTTGGCGCAATCGATCCTGCTGCGGCAAAAATACCAGCACAACCTGCGTTTTGAGCCGGCCTTCAGCCGCATTGATGAAGCTTTGGCTCGTGTTGCCGTCACCCCGGAAAATAGTGAGCTGACCAAAGCACTGTCGCACCTGTTGAAAAACTTGCGGGCGATTGACGCACAGTTGGCAAATATCGAATCCGAACAGGCGCTGGCCGACGGTCAGACGGAAGAGAACAGCCTGTCAGATGACCGGCTTACAGGGTGGAGCGACATCCGCCTACGGATTAGTCGCCATTTGACACCCCAGTCAGCCTTATTCCGCCATGCCATTCGCATGTCGGTGGTGCTGTGCATCGGGTATGCTTTCATCCAATTTACCGGCATGCAGCACGGTTACTGGATCCTGCTGACCAGCCTGTTTGTTTGCCAGCCAAATTACAATGCCACCCGCCGCAGGCTGGCGCTGCGTATTATCGGTACGCTGGCCGGCATTCTTATCGGCCTGCCGGTCCTCTATTTTGTGCCTTCACAGGAAGGCCAGATGGTGTTGATCGTCATTGCCGGCGTCCTGTTTTTTGCTTTTCGCACCGTTCAATACGCGCACGCAACCATGTTTATCACCTTGCTGGTACTGCTATGCTTTAACCTGCTGGGTGAAGGCTTTGAAGTGGCTGCACCACGCGTTTACGACACCCTTTTGGGATGCGCCATCGCTTGGGCAGCGGTCAGTTTTATCTGGCCAGATTGGAAATTCCGCCAATTGCCGGCCGTGGTGAACAAAACATTGAACGCCAACTGCCGCTATCTGGATGCGATTTTGGTGCAATACCATCAGGGTAAAGATAATGGTCTGCCGTACCGTATCGCCCGTCGGGACGCGCACAACAGCGACGCAGAGTTGGCCTCGGTGATTTCAAACATGTCGGCCGATCCCAAGGCCGATAAAGTGGTTCAGGATGCCGCTTTTCGTCTGCTATGCCTGAACCACACCTTGTTGAGTTATATCTCCGCATTGGGTGCACACCGTGAACGCATGAACAATCCCGCGACGCTGGCGTTGCTGAATGATGCCGTATGCTATGTCGATGGCGCCTTGCATCAGGAAGAGCAAGGCGGCCACCACATCGCTCAGGCGCTAGAAAACCTGACTGAGCGTATCCAGCTCGGGGCTCCAGAACCAGAAAGCAAAGAGCAACTGGTATTGCAGCAGATAGGCCTGGTCATTGAACTGCTGCCGGAACTCATGGCGCTAAAAATGCAGATAGCTAAATCGGCATAATCACGCGAGATCTTTCATCCCCCCCCTGATTACCGGAGTGTGCCCATGGCTAAGCAGAGTCATGGTATGTTCAAACCACTGAGTTAGCTCGCTGCGCAGGGCCAGGGGCAAAGCGGCATGGTGATAACCGGCAATCGCCCCACCTAACGAAAGCAGTACCCGCAATCCTAAATTGCGTTGCTGTTGCAACAGCCGGAGATAGCTGCGCTTGGCGCCATTCAAGCGCAAGTCATAAACGTTGCGAATGCCGGCACGCCACAGTAAACGCTCCATGTTAATATCGATGTTCGGCAACGTTTTCAGCCGCCCATGAGTATCCGTTTTGACCTGAAGCTCCAGGCAGGCCTCCATGATGGCTTGCCGCGCCAACCCAATAAGCTCATCCTCTTCCCGCCACAGCAACTCATTGACCCAATAATAACGCAGGGTGATTGGTACGCCCCGTTTGGAGTAAACCATATTGACCATTC
>RCUM01000467.1_pt1 | contig 24042 bp, 26 predicted proteins | sample 2166141 | NCBI WGS metagenome assembly RCUM01 (sample SAMN09932756, study PRJNA488358) | compost metagenome | isolation source: compost soil in crotonic acid-enriched | place: Germany: Experimental Botanical Garden
TACTACGACGCCGAAACCGTGCGTTACTTCCTGATGTCTGGCCACTATCGCAGCCAACTGAACTACAGCGAAGAGAACCTGAAACAGGCGCGTACCGCACTGGAGCGTTTGTACACCGCGCTGCGCGGTACCGACGTTAACGCTCAACCGGCCGGTGGCGAAGTGTTTGAAGCTCGCTTCCGCGAAGCCATGGATGACGACTTCAATACCCCGGAAGCTTATTCGGCGCTGTTTGATTTGGCACGCGAGGTTAACCGCCTGAAAGCGGAAGATCTGACTGCAGCCAACGGCCTGGCGGCGGAACTGCGTAAGCTGGCGAAGGTGCTGGGCTTGTTGCAGCAAGAACCGGAACTGTTCCTGCAGGGCGGCGCACAGGCGGACGACGGTGAAGTGGCGGAGATCGAGGCACTGATCAAACAGCGCAATGACGCGCGCAAAGCCAAAGACTGGGCGCTGGCGGATGCCGCGCGCGACCGTTTGAACGAGATGAACATTGTGCTGGAAGATGGTCCGCAGGGAACCACCTGGCGCCGTAAGTAATTCGCTTTAGGCTGAAAAGCAAAAAAGGCGCTGAGGGTTAACTCAGCGCCTTTTTTATGGAGCACGGCTTATGGCTTAACTACAACCTTGCCGCCGTTAAACTCCACCACCTGATCGGCGACGATTTTGCAGCGCTTGCGCGTTTCTACTTTGCCGTTTACTTTCACCTGCCCATCGGCGATGACTTCTTTGGCGGCACCGCCACTTTCACACCAGCCCTGGAACTTGAGCAGGTCGCACAGTTCGACGTGCGGGTGATTATCCAGATTAAAAGTTTCCATACTGCCTTACTTATTTAGGTTGAACGTCGTGATATTCCTCGCAGGCCTGCAAGGTATTTTGGATCAGTGTAGCAACGGTCATCGGGCCAACGCCACCCGGAACCGGGGTAATGTAGGCTGCACGCTCACTGGCGGCATCGAAATCCACGTCACCGACCACTTTACCACTTTCCAGACGGTTAATGCCGACATCGACCACGATCGCGCCCGGTTTGATCCAATCGCCCGGAATAAAGCCCGGTTTACCGACCGCCACCACCAGCAGATCCGCGTTTTCGATATGGTGACGCAGATTCTTGGTGAAGCGGTGGGTCACGGTGGTGGTGCAACCGGCCAGCAGCAACTCCATGCTCATCGGGCGGCCAACGATGTTGGATGCGCCAACCACCACGGCATTCAGGCCGTAGGTGTCGATGTTATAACGCTCGAGCAGGGTGACGATGCCGCGCGGGGTGCAGGGGCGCAGCTTCGGCGCGCGCTGGCACAGGCGACCGACGTTGTACGGGTGGAAACCGTCGACGTCTTTATCCGGATGGATACGTTCCAGCACTTTGACGTTATCGATGCCGGCCGGCAGCGGCAACTGCACCAGAATGCCGTCGATTTCGCCGTCGGCGTTCAGTTTGTCGATCAGTGCCAGCAGCTCGGCCTCACTGGTGGTGGCAGGCAGATCGTAAGAGCGGGAAAGGAAGCCCACTTCATCACAGGCGCGGCGCTTACTGGCGACGTAAATCTGTGACGCCGGGTTCTCGCCCACCAGCACGACCGCCAGGCCCGGGGCGCGTTTGCCGGCCGCCAGACGTTGTTTAACTTGCTCAGCCACTTCGTTTCTAACCTGCTGCGCAATCGTTTTACCATCAATAATCTTTGCTGACATCAGTGAGGAAATCCATCAATTAAGAAAAGCGGGGATGGCGCTATTTTGTCAGAAGCGGAGCGCGCTGTCAGGCGCTGAATCGTGTTCGACGCTGTTTGCCGGAGGGGATTTACGCTTTTTTTATGCCAACAGAATGATCCTCTACGCCTTTTTTATCTTGCGCTACTTAAGCTGTGGCTATTCACACTGCGGTATTCGCGCCAGCCGCAGGCGCTAACGGAGCCACAATCATGATGATCATCACTCGGCTACACCCATGGCATCAGCAGATTGCCAGCCCGATTAACCCGCCCAAACACGTGGGCGAAACGGTGTTCGACTCATCAATGCACCCGGCGGACGTGGCGCAGTTGATGGCGTTGCACCAGCTCGCCGCGCACAAAGCGCTGCCTTCCTGGCGAGTACGCCTGCGTGCGCTGTGCCGGAGGTTGCACGTATGAGATATATCAGAGGGATTGGTTTTATGCTGCTGGCGTGGATGCAAATGGGTCATGCCTCGTTGAATGCCACGCCGGTCAGCGCCGCGCTAAACCAACCGTTGGTGACCGCCTGCAACCTGCTGACTACCGAGCATGCCGACTGGGGAAATATCAATGCGGTGGTGCGCTCGGCCCGCATTTGTCTGCAGCGCCCGGCAGGGCAACAGCAATCGGAACGGCTCCCCGAACAGGCCGAATCCGGCCTGGTTCACTACAGCGGGAGTCTGTTGCCGGAGCTAATACAAGGGAAATAAAGACGTTTTGCCGAGGGACGGCGGCAGCAATGGCTGAAAAATCACCATAAAGCACGGCTGACGCCGTAAGGTCATGAAAAGGCATTGACTCAGTAACCCCTGACCGTATAATCGCACTCCGCAACTCCGGTTGCTGCATCCCAATGCGCCCTTAGCTCAGTTGGATAGAGCAACGGCCTTCTAAGCCGTAGGTCACAGGTTCGAGCCCTGTAGGGCGTACCATTTTCACTTCTCCCAATGTCTACTAAAGTCCACTCTTCCCCAGTAATCCTAGTGTTCTCCAAGAACCTCGCTCTACCAATGTCTCCTGACGTCTATTGAAATCTACACTCAAGTGGGGGTACATTTGGGGGTATTCGCAGGTTCAATAAAGTGAGATACCCCCAGATGAAGCTCAATGCCCGGCAAGTCGATACTGCCAAGCCGAAGGATAAGCCTTACAAGCTCTCTGATGGCGGTGGCCTCTATTTATTGGTTAACCCTACCGGAGCCCGCTATTGGCGCTTGAAATACCGTGTTGCTGGTAAAGAGAAGCTTTTAGCCGTGGGGGTATATCCAGATGTATCTCTCGCTGATGCCAGAGCCAAACGAGATGAAGCGAAACGTCACCTGGCCGCTGGTGGAGATCCGGGGGAAGAAAAGAAAACCGAGAGACAGGCAAAGAAGGTTAGCGTTGAAAACACCTTCGAAGCGCTGGCCAGAGAATGGCATGCCTATAAAGAGCCCAATTGGTCCAAAGGTTATGCCGAAGACCTGATGGAGTCTTTCGAGAAAGATATCTTCCCTTACATCGGCAGACGGCCAGTCGCTGATATTAAACCGCTTGAAGTTCTGGAGGCGCTACGCAAGTTAGAAAAGCGTGGTGTCTTGGATAAGATGCGTAAGATCCGCCAAGCCTGCAGTCAGACTTTCCGCTATGCCATCGTTACTGGCAGAGCGGAGAATAACCCAGCCAGCGAATTAGCCGGTGCGCTGGCTATCCAGAAGCATAAGCACTATCCCCACCTGGTCGCCTCAGAGTTTCCTGAATTTCTACAGAGCCTCAATGATTACACCGGTAGTTCTGTCACCAAAATAGCGACACGCTTACTCCTGCTAACAGGTGTGCGCACGATTGAACTCCGTGCTGCCGAGTGGGCTGAGTTCGATTTGGATAAAGGGCTCTGGGAAGTGCCTAAAAGCAGAATGAAAATGCGCAGACCGCACTTGGTGCCGCTTTCAGAGCAGGTTCTGGTGCTTCTCCACCAGCTTCAAGAAATAACTGGGCGCTTCAAACTGGTCTTCCCAGGGCGGAACGACAGCACAAAACCGATGAGCGAAGCGAGCATCAACCAGGTAATAAAGCGTATTGGTTATCACGGGCGTGCCACCGGTCACGGCTTCCGCCACACAATGAGTACTATCCTCCACGAGCAGGGGTATAACACCGCTTGGATTGAAACTCAGTTGGCGCACGTTGATAAGAACAGTATTCGGGGAACCTATAACCATGCCCAATATCTTGATGGTCGCCGGGACATGCTTCAATGGTATGCCGAATATATGGATGCGCTGGAGCGTGGCGATAATGTGGTTCACGGCACATTCGGTAAGAGTGCGTAACTGTACAAATAGACAGTATCTATGGACGGTAGTAGACTTTGGTATACAGTAAAAGAATAAGGCTATGTCTAGGCTGATCCCCGAAAACCAGTACACCTCTACTGGCTGGCATAGCCGCCAAAAACTTAGAGGGCGCGGGGGGACGTGTGCAAAAATTTAATTTTGATGAGCTTGATAAAGAAAGGTCCGAAGCTATTCATTTCGAGATAGCAATACGTGCTTTGGCGAAAGTGAATAATCGTAGATTCGATGAAATTGCTATTCTTTTAGTTCGTGCTATTGAGTCTTTTGAGTGGCAACACCCTACTAATGGATTAGAGTTCCGGATTTATAATTACTATCCGGCGTTAGGGTTTAACTTTGATCTTGGATTCCAGAAAATCAGTACTTCATTTCTTAGAGATATCGCTAAAGGTCTTGATTACTATGAAGACCCTAACCCAGACAGTGACGGCCAATATTGGTTAGAAAAAGAAGGTAGCAATTCATGGGGGTATAGCGCTTTTTATTTTAAGCTGACAGAATTGTTATGTTTTCTGATGGAAAACAATTTACCAATACCTGACGATTTTGCTCATGCACTTCCCGACGCTCGAAAACGGTATGACTGGTATAAAAAACTTATTCGAAAAGATATTGATAGATTCCTTGCTGAGCAAGAGGAAAGGGAAGGAAAAAACAAAGCTGACGAGCAAGTAACAACACAATGGAGTGAGTTTGCTGGCAAGGATACTGCCCTTATGCTTATTTCAGGTATGGCTATTGCTTTAGAGCAATCTGGTGGAAGGTATGCCAGAGGAGGTAAGATCAACAAGTCAGCTGTGGCTGAAGCTGCAAGGAAGGCTATAAATGAATATGGGAAAGGTACTGAAATCACTACTAAAGCTCTAACTGATCTCTTGAAGGCAGCTCTTGAACAAAACATTACCAAGCTTGAGCCCTAAGTCACTTCCAGAATGATAGTGCCTGTAGTAGATGACTTCCAAAAACGCTACCGCAGGCACAAAAGCATTCAAAAACACTTCCAAAAAAACGTATCTGCCACTTCTATCTTTCTTGCTTACTCTTCCACAATCACCTTTTGTTTTCTGCTGAAATATACCCGTAAACCACCAGAGACTTTACGAGGTAAATATGTCGAAATCACTCATCAGATTATCAGAAGTCCAACGCCGCACCGGTTATAGTAAAGCTTGGATATATTGCCTTATGTCCAAGAATAAATTCCCTGCATCTGTAAAAATTGGCTCTCGAGCGATTGCTTTCGTAGAAAGTGAGATTGATGAATGGGTTAATCGGCGTATTGCTGAATCTCGCGGGGAGGCTGCGTAATGGAAAAGCGGCCCGTGCAGCAGGCGGCTAGTCAGAAGGTTGGCACCTCTGATAATAGCTCCATCCCCACTATTAGGCCAGCACCGAAAAAGCACCGCGCTCGTGTCTACATGTTGAAAACCGGCGTCAATGGTTGGACAGAAAATGACATTCTCAAGTATTGCCGCCTTTCATCTGGCCGCAACTACGCAAGTGAACTGGAGCGCTGTCTTGATATTCAACTGGAGCGTATCGACGAGAAGAATCCGGACGGCATCGGCAGCCATTTCCGATATCGCTTTGTGAGCTGTGCTGACGTTCTGCGCGTGATCCAGTTGGTCAACCATAACGCCACTACTGGTGGTTATCATGGCCTATCCCTGAGCGATATAGCCAACATCCTGACCTTGTACCCAGACGCTTTCACCGCCGCCTAACGGAGCCTGACAATATGACTATGAAAAATACGGCCAATACTGGCCGGGGCCAAACTCACCCCAAAGAAAGCCTCGGCATTATTAACAGCAATGACTTTGCATCTCTGGTGCCGGTTATTTCCGGTCAGATAGGTGGGCGTGAAAGTAATATCGTGAGCGCCAAGGCATTGCATAAATCGCTGGGGGTAGGGCGCGTCTTTTCCAGCTGGTTTAATGCGCGAGTGGAAGAATACGATTTCAAAAGCGCGGTTGATTATGTTGAGTCTGATACACCCATTTCGGTGTTTCAAAGTTCAAATATCGATCAAGCAATGTCAGCGCGAGTACAAACATCTCGGGGTGGCGACAGACGTAGCAAGGATTACGCTATCACTCTGAACATGGCTAAAGAGCTGGCTATGGTTGAGCGCAACGACCAGGGCCGCGCCATTCGCCGTTACTTCATCCAGTGTGAGGAAGAGTTATACCGCAGCGTTCCTGAGATAGCCGCACGTTTACGCCACCAGCTCAAGACGCGCGTTGGGGCAGCAAATATGTTCAAAGCAATGTGTACAGCCTTAGAGGCTGCTCGCGCAGAACAGGGTAAGCAGACTTCGCAGAATCACTATACCAACGAAAGCAACATGATTGCCCGTATTGTCCTAGGGGGTATCACCGCCAAGCAGTGGGCGTTGGCTAACGGCATAGATGGTGATCCTCGGGACAAAATGAGTGCCGAACAGTTAGAGCATCTCTCCTATTTGGAAAGCACTAACATCACTCTGATTGATATGGGTGCCGGCGCTTAATTTCGCCCTGCAAGGCAGTGACAACAAATTGCCCTGTGGTTTCACCATCTTCTTTTAATTCGTCCATCGCATTAGCCACCTCATGCGGCACCCGTGCGGCTATAGTTTGCTATGACCTTGGCAGCGAAGGAACGTCATCGGCAAAGGATGAACTCACCGACATATCAGTGGAGGAAGTCAGACCCTCGTCGGCGGCTAGCTTAGGAGTGTGGTATTCATATTGATAGGTAAAAACGTTCAACACATCCTTTAGGGAGTAAGCAGTGAGGGAACAACTACATATAGTGGTTTTGTGCCGATGTGTAGCTAACCACACAAATGTTATCGTGACAGGTCACGTTGACATAGAAACTGCATAGTGTAGATTTAGCCTCAACTGAGCCCGGCCCCCTGGCTTGATCCTATCCTAGATGGGTGATTGTTATGGCTGGGCCTTCTTATATCTGGAGGTTGGGAAAATTTTTAATGGCTGATCCGGTAAAGGTTCATAAAGAATATGACGAACTCATCGATCTGCTACTTTCTCGCGGCATGGATGTGCCCGACCGCCACCATGCAATAAAAAAAATCTCTCAAGTTGGGTATTACCGACTTTCAGGTTTTTGGTACCCCTGCCGAATTCCTCATATAACTCCAGAGCATGTCAGAACGCGATTGGATCAGGTTCGTCCAGGGACAAACTTCCGAGCCGTATACGACCTTTATTTGTTCGATAAGAAACTACGCCTTCTGATGATGAATGCCTTGGAGCGAATAGAGGTTTATGTGCGTTCTGTTATTGCACATGAAATTGGTAAAATATCCCCTCTCGGTTACTTGGATGACTCCATAATAAATCCAAAACACCTAAAGCCAAGAGCTCATGGGCGCTGTAGTGCAAGAGAGGAGTGGCTTACTAAGCATTCAAAAGAAATAACCAAAAGCAGAGAAGATTTTATCAAGTGGCACGAAGGCAGGTATGAGGGATTGCCATTCTGGGTAGCTATAGAAGTATGGGATTTTGGTCTAATGTCAAAATATTATGCAATGCTGAAAGATAACTATCGCAATGCGATACTATCTAGACTAGGCATTGCTGCAGGGAATGGTGCTGTTTTCCAAAATTGGCTTAGTGCTATGAATGTGCTGAGAAATCGCTGTGCGCATCATTCTCGTATTTGGAACAAAGTTAATGAGCCGAAGATCATGCCGTTGCAAAACCATCCGTATTTTGAACGTTTGCATTTGAGTGACGACGCTCATGAAAGAATGTACGGCATGATAGCTATACTATGGTTATTGGTGAAAGAAATTGGTCCTGGTTCAAATTGGATTAGGCATGTTGCTGATTTGATCGACACCAAACCACAGTTACCCGGGTGTAACCTAACGGCGATGGGTTTCCCTAACAATGAAGGGTTCCCCAGAGCATTGTTTGATATTGTTTAGTTTAATTTTGGGTTATACGGCCAAGGCGAGGGAAATCAGACCAGCATTGCCACCTTGCCGCTTCCAGGCACTGTAGATGTCTTTATCCCATGCCTTTCCTGCCTTCGTCTGATAGCCCGCCTTATTAATCCGCTCAGCTATGATACGACCATTATCGAAACCGTCTCTGATGGTTTGAGCCACAATAGCAACTACTGCCTTTTGATTGTACTTATGCGGAGGTATACCAGGCTTGCCGACAATCAGCGCTGCCGCCGCCGTTTCCATCCTTTCCACTAACTCCAGCATACGGGCTCCAGGATCGCTTACCGGCCGATTTAACTTACCGCGAATGGCATCTACCAGCCAAGAGGACTTATCACTGCCAGAGGCAGTTACGGCTTCGTTAAACGCATCTTTCAACTCTGAAGGGATCCGGAATGCGACTAGATTCGACTTGCTCATATTATTACCAATGCTATTTGCAGAATCTATATAGTATAGCACTGTATAACGTTGTTATACGATGGCGTCATTGGTACTTCATGGTGCTAACGTAAGGGAGAGGTTAGGGGAGTTTCTTGAGTCCATAAAAAAGGACTGCCCCCTTACGTGTTGTCGTGCTGGTGGGGGGGAAAGAGTTTTTAGACTCCATAAAAAAGAATTCCCCACTGAGTGTAAAACTTTGGGTAAGAACCTCACAAAACCTGACTTTTCACTTTGGTTGTTTGCGATCCAAGATGAGAGGGACGGAGGGGTAACTAGTCTTTTTATGGGGTCCGAAAACTCACGCCTCATCCGACTGGACGCAATAAAACCATCCTAAGATTTCCCTAAGGCCATACTACGTTTGGACTAAGAAAGCAGATCGGTACGCACCAAAACGCTCTTTCTAAAATACTTACCCCATGAGTACAGCAAGATTACAGCAAGGTTTTTGGGGGAGGGTCAAGTGTGCAAAAATGCACGGCGGCAAGGTTACGGTAAGGGGATGGAGCATGTTAAAGGTTCTACCATCGTCACTGGTACTAATCGGGCTAAGGAGTTGATATGGGCGAGATGCAAATAATTCAATTGGTGCCCAATAAGTGGGTATCTGAATCAGTTTTAATGTCCATCACCGGTCTGAAGAAAAACACAATCAAAACGGCGCGAGAGCAGTCTTGGATGGAGGGGCGAGAATATAAACATCTATCTCCCGACGGATACCCAAGGAGCAACAGCATGTGTTTTTACAATCGAGAGGCCATTGATAGGTGGATTGAGGGGTTACCTGCCGCAATTCCAAGGCGAGAAAAGCATATGTGAACCCCGTGAACCAACATCTCTATGGACTGAACCAACATTTTTTCGTGTGTGTTGGTTCAGTCAAACCCAGGCGTGGTAAGGGCTAGATGCCCGTGAACCAACTGAACTGACATATTTTCTGTATATATACACTTTTCGTGAGTTGGGCTACGGCTCATCTTCGATGCTTTTGGCATTTTGAGCTGGATCTCTTCGATGAAAAATGCGACAGGTATAGACGCTCCAAGAAGCCCCACGTGGTGAGCTTCAATAAGAGCAACGCATTATTCCTATCACTAATGAATTGAGAGCCAGATATGGATGAGAACCGCATATTTCAACTTGTACCAAACAAATGGGTTTCAGAGCAGTTACTGATGGCTTTGAGTGGTATGAGCAAGCACATGATCCAGCATGCACGAAGAACCACATGGCTTGAGGGGCGCGAGTACCGACATGTAGCCCCTGACCTAAACCCAAAGATGAACAGTCCCATCATGTACAACAGAGAAGCGATAGACCAATGGATTGAGCGACAAAGACCGGCGATCCGCCGACGTATTACTAAGTAACAGTAAGAAACGAAAAGTAAGTTAGCACGCCAATTTATTTGGGTGTTTTCTAAGCGTAAACCAGGTACGCAAAAACATATGGGGGTACATTTGGGGGTATGTGTTGATAATGAACTTAAAAATATCAATATATAATAGTCGTTTACATGATTTTATCGACTCCTGTAGGGGCCTGATTTCCTTCTTGTGTCGTTAACACCCAATAGTGCATCAGTGCATCAGTGCATCAGTGCATCAGTGCATCAGTGCGTCAATTTTTCGTGCGTGCTCAGTTAGATGGTTGGGGGCCAGATGCGCATACCTGCGTACCATTTCAATTGATTCCCAGCCCCCCATTTCTTGCAGAGCTGAAAGTGGGACGCCAGATTGGATTAACTGACTGTATTAAAATGTGGTTCTAGGAACTTCTAGGCGTAGGTCACAGGTTCGAGCCCTGTAGGGCATAAACTGGTAATCAAAGCCTCTCCTTTTCGGTCACCTAACTCGCTTACTCTGTCTCGTAAGATAAAAACAATGTCTCGTTAAATCAAGAAGTGAATTGAAATCAGAAGTATGCTTCTTGCAGTTGAGCAGAGCAAAAGTTTCAGAAGAAATTTAATAGAATAAAATGTAACAAGTAATAGGTTAAAAAATCCATCGAAATTTATTGTTCCAGAGCCTATTTAAAATAGGCTTGTTAGATTTTCAAGTTTTTGGTGATATATTATTTCTTTAAATAATATTCATCAGTGTTTTCTGAATTAAAATAGATTGCTTTAACTCTGACCTTGAATTTTTAAGTTGACACCACTCTTTAATTAACTTCGGTGGTTGCTGGGTGAGAATAATCCGTCTGGGAACTTTTCAATGGTGAGTTTTATAATTTATATCAAAATACATAGGCAGGTTATTATTGATTATTTTAAATGTTAATAATCATTTTTTTATTTATTTGAATGAAATTGAGTTAATTTATTTTTTTAGTGTGAAGTAGAGTCTGGAAAACAATGGTAAGTGTAGGGTAAATATATCAGAGGAAATTGAAATGATAAAAGCTATAGCTGCTGTGACCGAATCTGCTGATACACCTTTTACTGTTTGCGATATTGAACTTGAAGATCCACAGGATTATGAAGTTTTGGTTCGCATCAAAGGTGTAGGTATCTGCCATACTGATTTGAGCTTCAAGAAAATAGGTCACTATGCTCCAGGAGTTCTTGGGCATGAAGGTGCGGGAGTGGTTGAAAAAGTGGGAGCTGCCGTAACCCGCCTGGTTCCCGGTGACCATGTTGTCCTTAGTTACTTTGCTTGCCACCATTGTGAGACTTGCTTGGATGGACACCCTGCATACTGCGATAATATGGAGGCTGCCAATATAAGTGGGGGGCGTGTAGATGGATCTACTCCTATTAAAATCAACGGTAAGCCTGGCAAAGGTTCTTTCTTTTATCAATCCTCTTTCGCAAACTATGCCATTTCCCACGAGAACAATACGGTGAAGATAGACAAGACTCTACCGGTTGCTTTGATGGGGCCATTGGGCTGTGGTTTGCAAACGGGGGCCGGTGCCGTTATTAATGCTCTTAAAGTTGGGGAAAACCAGGGTATCGCTATTTTTGGTTTAGGCGCGGTTGGTCTTGCTGCAGTGATGGCTTCCAAGATTTCTGGTGCTAATCCTATTATTGTTGTCGATATCGTCCCGGAGAAACTCGAACTAGCAAAACAACTTGGAGCAACTCATATTATAAATGGTGCAACAAGTGATGCGGTTAGCGAAATAAAACGTATCTCCGAGGGGGGAGTCGCATTTTCTCTTGAATGTGTTGGCGTTCCGAAACTCCTTGAACAAGCCGTAGAATCCCTGCGTCCTACCGGCGTGTGTGGTTTACTTGGTATGAGCAGCACTGAAGCTACGGCATCAATAAAATTATTAGATTTACTGGGTGGTCGTACCGTCAAAGGGATTATAGAAGGAGATGCCGATCCTCAGGAATTTATTCCTAAATTGATTGAGTTCTATCGCTCGGGGCAATTTCCCTTTGATAAATTGCTCAAAACTTACCCGTTAGAAGATATAAATATTGCCATTGATGATATGAAAAATGGCTTGGTCGTTAAACCAGTATTAATACCATCTTGATGTTTTATTTTTAATAAAAATAAGGAGCCTGCCATGAATTTTCAAGAGGCGATCAATATCGGTAAGGTTACGCAAGAACAGGCATTCCAGATATTTGACAGCCTTTCAATTGTCCAGCCGGAAGAGATATTCGGGAATTGGAAGGGCAGTGAGTTAATTTCTGGGCATCCTGCCGATGGAAGCCTAACCGCCACCGGTTGGTTTGGAAAGCGTTTCACAGATGTTGAAACGGTTGATCCATTGCTTTTCTATACTCATGACGGAGGCGTTTTTGCTGCTGATCCGATCAAACTGCGTTCAGGTGGTGGTTCACAGCAAAAAGCGGCAGATCGCCAACAAGAAATAGAAACAGACCAACCAACAGCCAGGCTGCGGTTGGTTAACTACCGTGGTAAAACTTCCGCAGCGATGATTTACGATCAACTTCCTATAATCGACCACTTTCGTCGAGTTGATGCAGAGACGATTTTGGGCGCTATGGATGCGCGGAACGATATGTTCACATACTTCTTTGTTCTACATAAAGTTGAATAGTTAAACTGAAATAAAATTTACTTTATGCGTATTTATTGAAATATGCGGAGCTTGCTAAAGCAATGAGTAATATTTTTTTTGCATTACTCTAAGTTCACATTACACCTGTTAAATTTAGGCGTTATTTTTATTTTATATAGTCGGAAATATAAATTTATAGAGGTCAGTCATGACAAATAAAAAACTATTTAGTCCATATAAGCTTGGTCAGATCACCCTTTCCAACAGGATTGTCCTTGCACCTCTTACCCGCAGTCGGGCTGGTAAAGGTTTTGTCCCTGGCGAATTTGCGGCAACTTATTATAGTCAGCGTGCATCTGCCGGCCTTTTAATAGCGGAAGCCACTCAGATTTCTCAACAGGGGCAAGGGTATCAAGATACGCCAGGAATATATACACAGGATCAAATTGAGGGTTGGCGAAAAGTCACTGATGCGGTACATGCCAAGGGAGGTGTTATTTTTCTGCAGATTTGGCATGTTGGCCGAATCTCACATGTAGAGCTTCAAAAAAATGGTGCGGCGCCGGTAGCACCTTCTGAAATTCAGGCAAATGCGAAGGTGTTTATAAATAACAGTTTAGTGCAAACTTCAATTCCGCGAGCTCTGAGTATTGATGAAATACCCGGTATCGTGGATGACTTCCGGCAAGCCGCTGCAAATGCGATCGCTGCTGGATTTGACGGTGTTGAGGTTCACGGTGCTAATGGTTATTTACTTGATCAATTTGTTCGCGATAATGCCAATAACCGTGTTGATGCTTATGGTGGTTCAATTGAAAACCGTGCCCGTTTGTTGCTAGAGGTGACGAAGGCCGTGATTGAAGAGGTTGGTGCTGATCGTACTGGGGTTCGTATTTCTCCCGTCTCGCCTATTAATGATGTTGTTAGCCGTGAGCCTCAGGCTCAGTTTAATTATATCGCTACTGAACTCAGTAAGTTAGGCGCCGTTTATCTTCATGTTGTAGAAGGCGCAACTGGCGGGGCACGTGATGATGTACCGTTTGATTTTGACACTCTGCGTCAAAACTTCAAAAATACCTACATTGCAAATAATGGGTATGATCTGAATTTGGCAAATATATCTCTTACAGAGAATAAGTCTGATTTGATTTCCTTTGGTCGGTTTTTCATCAGTAACCCAGATTTAGTAGAAAGATTTAAAAGCGGTTCCTCTTTATCTGAAATTGACGCTGAACACCTCTATGGTGGGGGGGCAAAAGGCTATACCGACTATCCAACCTTGAGTTAAGACCAGCAGCGGTATTGACGTAGCCCGACTGTTTTTTATTCAAACGGTTGGGCTTTTTTGCTTAATCGTACATCTTACATATGGCATGCTTCTGATATTTTAATTAATGAAAATTAGATAATGTCAAGTTTACAGGCTAGTAAACATCTGCATAGTATAAAATATACTTTTCTTTTTATCGGCCTTCCGACATCGTACTATCTTTAAGGATTGGTTTCCCTTATCTGTGGCTGTGCTATTCGAGTTGATTTTTTTATATGCAATATGCACTGACTTGAGTTAAACATTATATGGTGCCAATTTATCCTTGAATGCGGCCTGTTGGCTATTTTCAAAAAGTGTCCGATTATTTTTGGTTATTTGATTTACGCTTCTTTTTCGATAGCTGGCTTTCTCCTCTCGTACTATTCCTGAATCCGCGATGAAGTGTCTCGTAAGATAAAAATAATGTCTCATTAAATCAAGAAGCAAGTTGAGTTGAAACGTATGATTTTCGCAATCAATTAAGCACAAAGGAGTCGAAATTATGCGTATTGCTGTACACGAATCTCTGGGTCAGCCAGAACAGGTTATGAGTATTCAAGAGACCTCTCGTCCAACACTGAAAGCTGGTGAGGTGTTGTTACAAATGGTTCTCTCACCTATCCACAATCATGATCTGATGCAAATATCTGGTACCTACGGCACCAAGCCAACGCTACCTGCCAGGGCAGGTACCGAAGCTCTCGGCCGCGTCCTTGAGGTTGGGGAAGGAGTGAAGGATCTGCAAATTGGCCAGAGAGTTGCTGCATCGGGGGCATTTGGTACTTGGGCTGATGCTTTTGTGGCGCCTGCGGATCAACTACTGCCTATTCCTGATGGCATCAGTGATGAATTGGCTGCCCAACTGTTGGTTATGCCAGCAAGTGCAACTGTAGTACTGGACGATTTAGGAGTAAAAAGCGGTCAATGGATGGTGCTGAGTGCAGCGGCAGGCGCTGTAGGTAAAAACTTGGCACTGTTGGCAGCCTCCCGTCAGATACGTGTTATTGGCCTGGTCAATCGGGACTCTCAGGTTAAAGAACTTAGAGCTCTTGGTGTGGATTTGGTAGAAAACACAGAAAAGGACGGTTGGCAGCAACGCATAAAAACTGCGTTGAACGGCGAGGCACTACTTTATGGTCTGGACTCAGTTGCAGGGGAACTCACCGGAGAGATGCTGAGTGTCATGAATGATAACGCCACGGTGGTCGTCTTCGGTGCATTGAGCAACCACCCCCTGCGCATTGATTTTCAGGATGTCATTTTCAAGCAGGCTACAGTTCGCGGTTTCTGGGGGCTGAGGAAATTCGCTGCCTTGAACAACGAATATAAATTACGAATGATATCGGAGATTATGACAATGGCTTTACGGGATGGGTTTAGCCTGCCAGTAGCTGCCATCTATGATCTAGATGATATTGAGCAAGCGATTGGTACTAAACATGGCCCAGGTAAAGTGCTTTTACGCGGAAAAAATATAGAGGCTTAGCCCGTTTACTCATATTTATTGCTGTAATCAATTAATAGATGCAGTCGCTGCTGCAAGGAGATACCAAGATGAAGATTGATATTTGGTCAGATGTTATTTGTCCATTTTGCTATATCGGAAAACGCAAACTGGAAGCCGCTCTGGAGCAAACCGGCATTGAGGCGCAAATCGAGTGGCACAGTTTCGAGCTAAATCCAGATTCTCCTAGGTACTATGGGGTTCCATTGCAAGAATTAATGAGTCAGCTTTACCGAATCAGCCCGGATCGTGCTCTGGAGATTTTGAACCATGAAGAGCAGGAAGCTCGCCGTGTAGGGTTAGATTTCCAGTGGCGTATAGCGAAACCAGGCAACACATTTGATGCACACCGCCTCATTCATTTAGCCAAACATTACGGACTTCTTGAAAATGAGGTAAAAGAGCGTTTTCTTCGAGCCTATTTCACGGAAGGAAAAGATATTGGGGACCCGCAGATTCTTCGTGCCCTAGCAATCGAGACAGGCTTGCCTCCTCAAGAGATTGATGGGGTTTTGAGCAGCGACCGTTTCGCCGATGAGGTTCGCACCGACGAATTGGATGCACGCAACCGGGGGATTCGTGGCGTACCATACTTTGTGTTCAACGATCAGGCTAGCATATCAGGGGCGCGTGATGTCGAGGTATTTATTAATGTTTTACGCGAACAAGCAGATTTGCTGGCTTTGCAAACTGGCATAGATGCAGGACCAGAGCCTGCATCGGAGGATGACGAAATGTGCAAAGACGGTTTTTGCGAAATAAAAAAATAATGATGCAAGCTCTTACCAATGAACACAGAGTATCCGCTCCAGAAGATTTTCCCTTCTCGGGCATTTGGAGATTACAACCCGAGCTTTCGAATTATGAGTTCGGGATCTCTCCTCGTGATGGAACTTACGAAGTTTCTCTGGATAGCGAAGATTGGTTGGTTATTACTTCTCGGTGGTCAAATGTCACTGGACGTTTTCATGAGGCGAATTTTGAGGGGGTTTTGGGCGGAGGACTATTCCCTTATTATAGTTACGAGGCTGCAGATGAACTCTATTTTGAGTTTGTTCAGCCTGATATACTTCGTTCCGCTGCATTCAAAAATGGGATTAAAGTACACTGGGCGGAACGTAGATTGTGCGATAGTTGTAATCTAATGACAATCAAGGTTTTTGGTTTACGTGCAGGCCGAGTGTATGGCAACGCTGATGTATATAAACGGGTGTGTTCTCCTCCGTTAGAATATGCAAAAAAGATTAATAAAAATGATTTTTGAAACATTATTTCATATATATTAATGAATAAGAAAGATAGATGGTAAAGGGGAGCAGGTTATTTACGGCTGTCGTTGATAAGAATAAAGTTCACTTCTCCGAAGAGAACGCTATGACTGTGCTTAGAGTCGAAGTGATGATTTCGCAGCACGGACTTTTGAGGGGGACATGCCGAACCATCGCCGAGACGAAGTAGTAAGAACAGATTGATCGGAAAAACCCAGAATGGCCGCCAATTGCGCCAACGGGATACGTGTTTGTGTGAGGAAGCGTAATGCGATTTCCTGCCGTACTCCATCACGGATCCCTTCAAATGTCGCTGATTCTTCAGCCAATTTGCGCTGCATCGTACGGGGGTGTAAAAACAATAATTCAGCAATTGATGATTTACTTCCTCCCATTGCCCCTATAGTGCAGTGCAATGCGCGACGTACACGACTGGTCATTGATAATTCAGGATTTCCATAATGCCTCTGCAGGTAGTCCAGAGCGATGTTTTTTAGCAATGAACTAACATTATCTAGTTTGCTGTTCAGCGTTTTCGGCGATAGGTGTAATCCGCTAAATTCGTGTTCCAAACAAACTTGAGCCGGTCCGAAAAACCGTCGGTAGTCACTAAAATTAGAAACATCTCCGTAAGGAAATGTTATTGCTAGCAAGTGATAATTATCTTTTGCAAAAGATTTTAGCAAATAATGAAGGCGGCTTAAACAGTGCTCGATAGTCTGCCGAAACAAAGGGGCATTAGGTACTGCTTGCTCGAGGCGAATTTCAACAGCGCCTGGAATTAAGGGACTGGGATCAATAATCGAAAGCTGTACTGCGGGGCTGTGTACATACAGAAACCGCGAGGCTGTGTCCATCGCTTCACGCACATTTTTCGAATGTTGGATGGCCATAGCAAGAGGCCCTATAATATCAATCCCTTGTCGCGCCGCCAATGTTAGACCAAAATCGAGATGCTGCGTTACCAAGGCACTTTCTTCCATTAGCTGCATTACCGGTATTATCGGTACAACAGCATCATCCACCTCTCCTAAATCTACAGGCAGTCCGTGTTTACGTAACAATGGCAATGGATCAACGCCAAGCTCATTCATGAGCCCGGAATAACCTTTAAAACCAGTAGAGTTTATCATTGTCGCCATGTCCGATAACATAAAAAAATTGCCCTGTGAAATCAAGAGAAATACACATTTAATGACCTTGATACGGCATGCTCACAGAGTACAAATATCAATCACTACAGGAAGCTACAAGCGGATAGTTGCTAGAGATACCCTGCCAAGCCCTGATACTCGCTTATAGGTGATGCTGGACGTCGGCGCAATGACATCCGTTTTGCCAGCATGGCGACAGCATTCTGGCGGTGCGATCCCTCAGCATGCTGTTTGGCGTCGTTACGGTGGCGCTGGTAATCAAACTAACCCGTTGGCTGGACAATGAAAGTGGCCGGTAGCCTGATGGCAATGATGCCGATGGCGGTGCGCTACAGTCAGGAAGCGCGCATCTATGCGCTGATGGGGATGTTGATCATCGCTGCGACCATGGCACTGGTGATGTACAAAATGCCGGCCCCTGAGGTGACGATCCATTTTGATGTGAACCAGCAGCAGGCAGTGCAAACCCGAGAGGGTATTCTGGCACAGGTGGCGCGCGAGGGGGATTGGGGGGCCGCAGCCCATATCTCACTCCCCGGGCTGGGGCACGTGAACGCCGAGGGCAACGGCTTTCGCTAGGTTGCCGCCAACTATACCACTCAGCTTTCGCACTAAAGGCGGTGAGGCGTTGCAGGCACTACTTTTCGTCAGGAAGGAAATAGTGGCCGCATTTGGGGCAAATCAGGGTGATGTTTTTACGCACTTTGCGGCTATTTTGTTCAAACATGTGAGCGCATTCTGGACACTTCACTTTAACCGTTGTGCTGCTGAACATCTTAAGGGCATCAAAGATAGACATATCTTTCACCGGATAGATGTAGGGAACCTCATTCTACCATTCGGCACCGGTAATAGCCCTTTATTGATTGTTTATTAATCATTTTTGTGAGCGCGGCGCGGGGATTATGGTGGCCTGGAGTAAGGAAGTACGCGGTAAAATGTCACATTTCCATCCGGCGTTACATCTGCCGGAGCAAACTTACTCAGGGATGACAGTTCTATACATTGAGATTGGTAGTGTAGTCCTACCCGATGATGTTGTGTGTTATCCATTCCCTGTAGTGTATTACCCCATCCCTGTTAAGTTTATCCCGCCTCGTGCGGGATTTTTTTTATCTGCGCTCAATCATCAAACCGCCAAACATAATGTCGCGCGTAACTGGTAGCGCCAGAAAATCATGGGGGAAACCCAGTTCAATGGCGCTTGCCATATCCAGACGCCGCCACTGCTCTTCTGTCAGCCTGACCTCCAGCGCTCCCAGGTTATCTTCCAGTTGTGCCAACGTGCGTGCACCGATGATCGGGGCCGTCACTGCCGGGTTGCGCAGCGTCCAGGCCAGGGCTACCTGAGAAGGGCTAAAATCCGTCTCCCTGGCCAGCGTCAATACCGTTTCGGCAATGGTAATATTGCGCTCGGTCAGCATACCCTTGTCGCGAACCATGGCACGTCGGGTACCGTTCTCTTCCTCCTGCACCTGCAAATCCTGCCGACTGTATTTTCCGCTCAATATGCCACCGGAAAGCGGTGACCATGGAATGACGCCAAGGCCCAGCTCTTGCGCCATCGGTATCAGTTCTCGCTCCACGGTACGTTCCAACAGGCTGTATTCAATCTGCAGGCCAATCAACGGTGACCAACCGCGTAAATCCGCCAGTGTCTGCATTCTGGCGGCCTGCCAGGCTGGCAGATCCGAAACGGCCAGATATAACACTTTGCCGGCACGCACCAGATCGTCCATGGCGCGCATGATCTCTTCCGTCGGGGTGGTGGCGTCCCAGGCGTGCAGATACAGCAGGTCGATATAATCGGTGTTCAGGCGTCGCAGGCTTTCTTCCACCGAACGCACCATGCTTTTACGGTGGTTGCCGCCAGAGTTTGGATTATCGGGCTGCATGGGGAGCGTGTATTTGGTGGCGATCACCAGACGGTCGCGGCGTCCGGTGGCGAATTCTCCAATAAATCGTTCGGAACTGCCTTCGGTATAGCGGTTGGCGGTATCAATAAAATTGCCGCCACGTTCTACATAAACGTCAAACAGCCGACGAGCTTCCGCTTGTTCTGCGCCCCAGCCCCAATCGGTGCCAAAGGTCATGGTGCCGAGCGCCAGCGGCGAAACGCGCAGGCCAGAGCGGCCAAGCAGGCGGTAATGGTTCAGGGCCAGTGATGTCAGCATGGGGTATTTCCTCTGTGGTTTTGTTCAAGCATAGGCCCCACCGGGAGTGTAATGAATACGCTATAATCTTCATGAATTATTAAGTGCAGGGGGCATAATGAGAGGAAGTGATTTCGCGGAATTACGCGCTTTTGCCGTCATTGTTGAGCATGGCAGCTTTACCCGTGCCGCAGCGCAATTGGGCATCTCCGCCTCAGCGCTTAGTCAGACGCAGCGCAATCTGGAAACCCGGCTGGGTGTACGTCTGCTGAATCGCACCACGCGAAGTGTCGCGCTGACCCAAGCGGGGGAATTGCTGTTGGCGCGTTTGTCACCGGCAATGGCCGAGATTGAGTCCGCCGTGACGCAGACCGCCGCGCTGCGTTTGCAGCCGGCGGGCACCCTACGGCTTAATGCATCCGGCCTGGCGGCGATCCATTATTTGGCTCCGCTGTTGGCTCCGTTCAATGCGCATTATCCCGATATTGTTGTGGATCTGAGCGTGGAGGATCGGCTGGTGGATATGGTAGCCGCGGGTTTTGACGCGGGTGTGCGGCTGCATGAGCGACTGGAGAAGGATATGGTGGCCGTCGCGCTGGGGGGCGAGCAACGAATGTGCGTGGTAGCCTCGCCAGCCTATTTGGCGCGTTATGGCACGCCGCAAACCCCCGATGCGCTACGTCAGCACCGCTGCCTGAATACTCGCTGGCCAACCAATGGCAGTATTTATCGTTGGGAATTCGAGCGCGGTGGCGAAAAGCTGGAAATCGCGGTGGAGGGGCCGTTGATTGTGGATGAACCGCAGGTGCTGGTGCGTGCCGCTGCGGATGGATTGGGGATTGCCTATCTGTTTGAGAGTCAGGTGGCAGAGGCATTGAACGACGGCCGATTGCTGCCGTTGCTGGCGGCCTGGACGCCACCGTTTCCCGGTTTCTATCTTTATTACCCCGCCAACCGGCAAATGCCACGTCCGCTGCGTGCGTTTATTGATTTCGCCCGGCAGCAGGGCCCACAGGCCATTGGCGCATGAGTGCTGCCCGGTTTTTTTGAATAACTCTGTCAGATAAATTTGGTATTCACCCCAGGGTCAGTTGATTAGATTGGGTAGGACTATCCTCGGGTGCCGTCGGCACTCTACTGCAACGATCTGGGAGTTCCTAATGGCGAAGACAGTGGTTATTTTTCATTCCGGCTACGGCCACACCGAGCGTTTGGCAAAGGTTGTTGCCGAAGGCGCGGCAGCGGAACTGATCGCTATCGATCAGGAAGGCAATATCAGCGATGAAGCCTGGCAGAAACTCGATGAGGCGGATGCCATTATCTTTGGTTCGCCGACCTATATGGGTGGCCCGTCCTGGCAGTTCAAAAAGTTTGCCGATGCCAGTTCTAAAGCCTGGTTTGGCCGTAAATGGCAGGATAAGGTTTTCGGTGGGTTCACCAACAGCGCCAGCCTGAACGGTGATAAACAGGTTACGCTGATCGCTCTGCAAACTCTGGCCTCGCAGCATGGTGGCCTGTGGGTCAGCCTGGGGCTGATGCCCGCGAATACCAAGTCGGCGCAGCGTACTGATATAAACAACCTGGGCGGTTCGGTAGGGTTATTGGTGCAGACACCCGCCGACGCCGGTGTGGATGAAATGCTGTCGGGTGATTTGGAAACCGCCAGCCTTTACGGCCAGCGCGTGGCGGGCTTTGCTGCCAAACTGGCTTAATAACCATTCCCCTTGCGCTCATTTTTTCTACACAATTGCAGCGTAAAGTGGGGAATGTTATTAGCCTGCTTGGGCTAACACTGCATTTCGTACAAACATTCCCGGTTCCTAGACCGGGTTTTTTGTTGCCTCTAATTGTTGTCGAACATGACTTACCGGGAAATAATAGCCGGCAGACCAGTTTTGGGCGGCAAGTAAAATACCCTTTATATAATTATGGCCTTTGCGTGGTGCTGATGAGTGCTGCTTTACGCTATGCTGTTAGATATCCTTGAATATTATTTTCGCAAAGATGAAAATTCGTTTCATCACGAAGCATCTAGTTGACGACTTGAGTTAAGAACATTCCGTTAAATAAAAGTGAATGTATCTTTGTGATTGATCTGCCTGTATTTTTTAAGTCTGCCTCTGGTTTTTATGTCATTTTCATTATGCCGGGCGAGGGAATATGCATAGAATTGCTCTGGTTATTATAAATATATGGGTAAGGCGATGAACGCCAGAATAAGCGACAAACATGGCTTGCCTGTGGCTATCCAGCTGATTACGCTTTTTCTGCTGGCATTTTTGCTTTCCCTGCTGGGTATTTTTACCCGCCCAATAGGCTCGCTTTCTCTGTTTTGGCCGGTGAATGCGATTTTACTCGGTCTGCTATTACGCAAACCCGCCTATGCCAGTCCGACCGGTTGGCTGGCTATCTATATTGGGATGATCGCCGCAGATTTGGCCAACGGTGAGAGTCTGTCGCTGGCGATGTGGTTGAACGCCTGCAATATGTCGCTGATTGCTACCGGTTACGGCGTGATGTCGCTGCTGCCAAAGTCGCAGCGCCGGATGGGTAAACCCCAGACTATCCTTTATATGTTTACCGCCAGCCTGAGTAGCGCGGCGGTGGCGTCGACCTTATCGATACTGCGTAATGACAGCCTGTACAACAACACGGCCGTTATCGCCTGGTTAGCCTGGTTCAGCGAGCAGTTCTCGACCAATCTGCTGTTGTTGCCGGTGCTGCTGGCGGCACCGCGTCTCAAACAGCTGTTGCGTATGCAGATCAACTGGCAACTGCGTGCCGGTATGCCGCTGCTGGCGTTGCTGTTTTCACTGGTGTTCAGTGTGTATATCGGCGGTCCAGGGGCGATTGCCTTCCCCATTCCGGCGCTGCTGTGGTGCGCGGTGCGCTACCAACTGTTCACGGTAACCTTGTTGACGCTGCTGACCGGGATGACCGAGATCAGCAGTATCTCCGCCAATCTGATGCTGTATGAAACCCCTAACAACCACATTGCCTTCCTCGACACGCTGATGTCAGCCCGTTTGGGGATCGCCATGCTGGTGATGGGGCCACTGATCCTTGCCAGTTCAATTGCCGTTAACCGTAAGCTGCTGCGGCGGCTGGAGCACAGCGCCAATCACGATTTTCTGACCGGCGTACTGGCGCGTAATGCACTAACGCGTAAGGCTGGCGAACTGCTGGAGCACAAGCATAAATCGAAGGAGGCGGTATCGCTGCTGCTGATCGATATCGATCATTTTAAGCAGATTAATGATACCCATGGGCATCTGGTGGGCGATCAGGTACTGGCTTCATTCGCCCATATTGTGCGGCGCGAGTTGCGTCACGATCAGCTGTTTGGCCGTTTGGGTGGGGAAGAGTTTGCCATTATGCTGCCGCGAGCGCTGGCAGCGCAGGGGGTGGCACTGGCAGAGCATTTGCGGCAATTGGTACAAAAAGCCGATTTGCTCCCCACTGGCAAGGTGCCGTTGAACATCACCATCAGCGTTGGCGTCGCCAGTCTGGGGATGAACGAAGTTAAATCGCTGGAACAGTTAATGAATATGGCGGATATCGCGCTTTATCGCGCCAAGTCGCAGGGGCGTAACCGGGTGGAGTCGTTTAACGCGGTAAGTGGCAACAGCGTTGGCCACATCATGTTTAAATAAGGGTATCAGTTCTGCTTGGGTTCAAACTCGGTACCGCAGTTTGGGCAGATCAGCATGACATTTTGCCGCAGCATCGAGCATTTTTGAGTGGTGACGTAGGCGCATTTGGGGCAGGCGATTTTGGTGGAGCGGTTGATAAAGCCTTTAACACTGCTGGTATCAGACATAATAAAATGGCCTGTGTCAGGTGAAAACCCACGCTAACACAGGTGGTATCAAATTGCTTAGAATGTTTTATACCCGTCGCCTTTCAAGCTGCAGCGTTGTTACCTGCACTATCTCCCCCCAGTTACTTACTGAAGTAAGCGCCTGGGGATGAGCTAGCTGGTCGCCTAGCTGTGCTGTACAGGGATGTACAAATGCCGCGAGCGCATGGACGCGCCAGAGCGGCCAACTCGAAATTCATAGGGTATATGCGGCTGGCGGTGGTTGTGATTACAGGCTTTTCAGCACTTTCAGGGTTTCATCCATGTCGATCTCATGTTCTGAGAAGATATGGGTGTCGTTCTGGAAGGTGGTGATGGTCAGCATGCGCAGCGTTTGCATGGT
>RCUM01000468.1_pt1 | contig 23867 bp, 22 predicted proteins | sample 2166141 | NCBI WGS metagenome assembly RCUM01 (sample SAMN09932756, study PRJNA488358) | compost metagenome | isolation source: compost soil in crotonic acid-enriched | place: Germany: Experimental Botanical Garden
CTTATATCACGCTGGCGGCGATGCGCATGATCGAACAACAAAAACTGAGCCTGGATGATGCGGTAAGTCGCTGGCTGCCGTGGTTCACCCCGGCATTGGCCGACGGTCGCCGCCCGGAGATTAAAATCCGTCATCTGCTGAGCCACACCGCAGGGCTGGATTACCGTATGAATCAGCCCGCAGAGGGCCCCTATCAGCGGTTGGGCGTTAAAGATGGCCTTGAGCTGTCGTCACTGACGCTGGAGCAGAATTTGCAGTTGCTGGCGCAGGCGGAGCTGTTGGCCGAACCCGGCAGCGCATTTAATTATTCACTGGCGATCGACGTGCTGGGTGCGGTGCTGGAGCAGGCGGCAGACGAACCTTTGCCGCAGTTGTTCAACCGATGGGTGGCGCAGCCGTTGGGGCTGGGCAACACCGGTTTTTACGCCGCCGATCCCGACAATCTGGCGACGGCCTATTACAACAACGCCGCACGCCCGGAGCCGATGCACGACGGCCTACTGTTGACGCTGCCGGAAGGTTTTGGTTTTGACGTCGAATTCGCCCCTTCGCGCGCTTTTGATCGCCAGGCGTACCCGTCCGCCGGTGCCGGAATGGTCGGTGACGCCGCCGACGTACTGCGACTGGTGGAGACGCTACGCACTGGCGGTGAGGGCATTTTGCAGCCGGCGACCGTGGCGCTGATGCGCCAGCCGCACGTTGGGGCTGAAGCCGAGGTTCAGGGGCCGGGCTGGGGGTTTGGTTTTGGCGGCGCGGTACTGGCAGACGCGCAACTGGCGGCCACGCCGCAGCATAACGGTACCCTGCAATGGGGCGGTGTGTATGGCCACAGCTGGTTCTACGATCCGCAGGCGGCGCTAAGCGTGGTGGCGTTGACCAACACGGCGTTTGAAGGGATGTGCGGGCTGTATCCGCAGCAGATCCGCGATGCGGTGTATGGGGCAAACGCAGCTATTCATTAAGCATTTCTTCCTGCAACCACTGAATTAGCGCCCCGGTTTCGGGGCGTTCGGGCAACCCCTGACGGGTAAATACGGAGATTGCCTGGGGCAGTGGAACGCTTTCGATGCAGGGCCGAACCAAGGCGCCGCTTTCAATCAGCCGGCTTGCGGTTCTGCGCCAGCCGAGGGCAATACCGTGGCCCTCTACGGCGGCCTGCAACATCATCGGGTAACTATTGAAATGCGTAGCTCTGGTGGCGTTGTCGAGGGTTATGCCGAATACCGCCAACCAGCTCTCCCACTCCATTTGATGCGGGGGCGTGGCGCGATAGTGCAGCAGGGTGTGCGCTGCCAGGTCCTGTAACGTCAGGTGCGTTTGATGTTGGCTCAAGTAGCCGGGGCTGCAGACGGGAAAAACTTCGTCGGCGGCGGTAAATGCCAGCAAGCTGGCACCGCTTGCGCGCCCGGTGCTTTGCAGCGCGACATCGAAGTGGCTGTCAAAATCGGTTAAGGGCTGGGTTGTGGTCACGACGTTAATTTCGATTTCCGGATGCCGTTGGTGAAACGTCGACAGCCGTGGCATCAACCAGTAAAAGGCTTCGCACAGCTGCGCCAATAAAATCACCCGATGCCGCTGCGAAGCGCCGCGCAAACGGTCGGCACCAGTGCCGATATTGTGGAGTGCGCTGCTTACCACCCGCCACAATTCACGTCCATCCTCAGTCAAATACACGGCGCGATTACGGCGGCTGAACAGCCGGGTTGCCAAATCTTCTTCCAACATCCGAATCTGTCGGCTCACCGCAGCCTGGGTCAGATGCAGTTCTTCTGCCGCCCGCGAAAAGCTTTCCAGACGCGCTGCCGCTTCAAAAGGCAACAGGCTGGCGAGCGGCGGTAAGGACTTACCGAGTTTATTCATAACTACAGATTATGCATTGTGGGCTGATAATTCGTTTGTAGCACAGTTTCAACCCCATTAAAAAGGGTACTCACCCTTTATACATTTGGCTGCGTTATGCATACATCAAGTTCGCAACTCGCTGCTGGCGTCTTTTTTGCCGTCGTCGCGACCTTAAGCTGGGCACTTAACTTTATTGCCCCCTTTGTGACCGGTGCCTACAGCATCTTTGATCTGCTGGCGCTGCGTTTCATCATTGCCGGATTGATTGGGGCGGCGCTGGTGATCGCCTATTGGCCGTATGTGCGGGCCTTGTCCTGGGCGTCGCGGATGATGGCTCTGGCGCTGGGTAATATCGGCTATCTTGGTTACAGCGCCTGCATCGCCGGCGGCGTGACGTTCGGCGGGCCGGTGCTGACGCCTGCTTTTATTGGCATGGTGCCGGTGTTGCTGGCATTGTTGGGAAATGCGCGAACCAAAACGCTGCCCTGGCGTCGGTTGCAGATGCCGTTGGCGCTGTTGAGTCTGGGTCTGTTGCTGGTGAATGCCAGTGATGGGTTACCGACCTCTGCGACGTTGCCATCGCTGAGAACGGGACTGGCTTTCTCTGTCGCCGCAGTCGCGCTGTGGCTGATTTTCAGCCTGCTCAATCAGGCCGCTCTGGACAAGGTCGCAAAAAACGCCACCGCTGCATGGACTGGGCTGATGATGGTTGGCGGCGCGCTGGGCACGCTATTGATGCTGCCGTTGGGGCTAAGGTTGGGGCTTTTCGAGCTGCCTGCCGTGGGGTTCAGTTTCAGCCGCGCCGGGCATCTTTATGGCTGGGCATTGCTGATTGGCGTGTGTTGTTCGGTCATTGGTGCCTGGGCGTGGAATAAGGCTACCCGTGACCTGCCGATGGTGCTTTCAGGGCAGTTGATTGCTCTGGAGTCGCTGTTTGCCACCTTACTGGGGGTGTTCTTTAACGGTCGCTTACCCAGCCTGCCCGAAACGGCAGGGCTGCTGATGGTGTTAACCGGTGCAACGATAGCGGTACACAGTATCCTGGCGTCCCAGGGCCAACCGGAAGCGACGGGAAAGAAGGGAAATCAGGCTAAAACGGGGCAGGGATAAAGCTGGGGCTCCGTACAGGAGCCCCAAGGAAGGGATTGACTGCTTACTGCGCCGGTGCCGGAGCGGCGTCCTGAGCCGGTGCGCCTTCCTCTGCCGGTGCGGCCAACAGGCCGAACATGCCGATGAACTCTTGCAGCGTCATTTTGTTGCCGTTCAGTTCAACCTGGTTGTCGGCGTAATGGAAGCTGCTGCCAATCACGTCGTCTTTCAGGGTGGTCAGTTTGAACATCTGGCCCATCGCCGCCAGCCCCTGCACCTGTTGCTGCGCCAGTTTTTGCGCTTCTTCCGCGCTATAGCCTTGCAGCAGTGCCGTCTGTGAGGTGGTTTCGGTGGCCATCGCGACCGGAATGCTCAGGCTGGCGTCCAGTTTTTTCACCGAACGGGCAATCAGCTGGTCAGGCGATTGTGCCGGGGAGCCGGCCTGCGTCGGATCGGACAGGTCCAGATTCAGGGTAAAGGTGCTTTCACCCTTGCTGTTTTTCCAGCTCAGCGGCGCAATGCTGATGCTTGGATTGCCTTTCAGCAACAGCGGCAGGTTTTGCAGCAAGATATCGGTGGTTTGCTGCTGGTAAGCGACCGGATCGACGGGTTGGCCCTGTTGCAGCATCGCCAGCGCCTGCTGGTTGTAACGGTCGGCAAACTCTTTCAGCGACTTGGCGTCCAGTTTGTCGATTTTCAGCGACAGCTTGCCGGAGCCGAAGTCGCTGTTCTGGATCTTCAGCGCATCCATGGTGTAATCGATCTGGCCGTTCAGATTATTGTCTTTCTCGCCGAATTTGCTCGCCAGGTTAAAGCCGTCCAGCGTCAGGGTATCTTTGCCGTCAACGGCAATCTTGACCTGCTTCACCGCCATGTTCTGATTGCCGAGGCTGAGATCGAACTGGCCGGCATGGGTCTGGCTCTTCAGCGTAGCGCCCTGCAAGGTAACCTGTTCGGTTTGGCCGAATTGATTCGGGCCGCTGATCACGGCGCTGTCGCTGCTGGCGTCCAGGGTGAAGGCTTTCATATCGCGCGAGACATCGGCATTGATGGTTGCGCCGCTGAACTTCAGCGCCGATTTGTCTTTGGCGTATTCCAGCGGGATCACGTCGATGGCAGACGAGGTGTCGCCGCTGTATGAAATGCGCGAGTCGGCGGTGAACAGCGACTTGCCTTTGGTAATGTCAAACAGGCCTTTGGTCGCCGGGGTGTTTTCCAGCTCGGTATGCACCGAGGCCATGCTTGGCAACAGATTGAATTTTTTCAGTTGGGCGAACGGGAAAGGGCCGTGATCGATGGTTTCCAGGAACGCCACTTCGTCGCCGGGCTTCAGTGCGGCATCGTCGGTGGTGACGCTGCCGTCGGCGCGCAGCACGTAACGGATTTTGCTGCTGAAAATGCCGCGCTGGTAATTTTCATAACCCAGTTTGACACCGGCTTTCGGCAGGTAGGCTTTCAGTTGGCTGTTGGCGTTGTCAACCACTTCACCCATCCGTTGTTCGATCAGTTTGCCGGTGTACCAGGAAGCCCCGGTCCATGCCGCGCCAAGAACCACAATGACGCTAACAGCGACTAACGATTTTTTCATAGTTCTGTTCATCCTTATTGAGCCATCTGTCTCTCGCAGATGGATGGGCAAATTTGGGCCAACAAAAAAACGCCCGCAGGCGTTTAATTGTGAAGGTAACCCACTCTTTTTAGCAACTAATTTGCTGAAATTTACCGAGTGACTACGGCAACAGATTATAAACGCGCGCGATTCGGCCTGAACCGCTAACGCTGACCGGGGACTCGAAAGCGCCGATAAAGCAGGACTCACCCGGCTTCAGCGCCAGTTGCTGCCCCTGTTTTTCCAGCACCGCTTCGCCTTCGACGCAGAACACGATGGCCGCGCTGTTTTGCGCCAGCGTCTGCGATGCCGCGGAAAGATCGTGCAGCGAGAAGGCAAAATCCTCGACCGGGATCGGGAAGAACAGCTCATCGCCGCGTTTTTCCGGTTGGGTCAGCAGGCCGGAAACCGGCTGCGGACGGAACTGCAGATTAGCCAGCAATTCAGGAATATCGATAAACTTGGGCGTCAGACCGGCGCGCAGCACGTTGTCCGAGTTGGCCATGACTTCCAGCGCCACGCCTTTCAGGTACGCATGCGGTGTTTCGGCGTACAGGAACATCGCTTCGCCCGGCTTGAGTTGCACCACATTCAGCAGCAGCGGCGAGAACAGGCCGCTGTCGTCCGGGTAGAAGCCGGCGATAAAGCGCAAAGTATCCCAGGGTTCGCCTTGTTGGTTGTTCAGTGCGGCTTTCAGCACCCCGAGCGCCAGTGATTTCTGGTCGCCGCTCATCGCCAGCAGGCTGGCAAACAGCGTTGACAGGTGCGCAACGTCCGGCTGTTGCAGGAAGGCGGCGATATCATGATGCGCGCCGGCAATCGGCTGCAGCAGAGAAACAATGTCGGACAGCTCGCGGAAGCCGTTCATCGCCAGGAAAGGCGTCAGCGCAAACACCAGCTCCGGTTTGTGGTTAGGGTCTTTATAATTGCGCTCGGCCGCATCCAGCGGAACGCCGGCGGCGTTTTCTTTGGCAAAACCTGCAACGGCGGCGGACTTGCTTGGGTGCACCTGGATCGACAGCGGCTGATCGGCGCACAGTACTTTAAACAGGAACGGCAGTTCGCCAAAGCGGCGGGCAACGTCGACGCCCAGCTGTTTGGGTTGGTCTTCATCAATGACGTCGCGCAGTGAGCGCAAATTGCCGTTGGCATCCGCCACGCTGGAGCTGCTCTTCGGGTGAGCGCCCATCCACAGCTCCGCCATCGGTTTCCCCTGCGGGTTGGCGATGTCATACAGCCGGGTTAAGGCGTCGTGACTGCCCCATGCGTAGTTTTGCACTGCGTTGGTCATTTTTTGCATCTTGATAAACATCCTTTGCGTTCGCCGCCACGGTGGCGGGGAGTAGCTGACTGATTTAAACGGCTAAAACAAGCAGACCCTGTGCGCCCATCATACGCTTATCCGACGGCGCCAAATCAGGTGCGCGATCAAACAATAGGGCACCTGTGCCCGGCAGGGGGAAATAATCTCTGCGGCACGCTGCTGTTCGGCATTCGCAAAGTATAACGTGATAGCAATAAGCGTCACAAATGCCTCTGGAGTTCCGACGAGGTTGCGGTTGAGTAAAAAAACGGCAAAAAGGGATTGTGAATGGCATGTTGCATCGGCAGGTTTTACTCAGGTTATTAATAGAAAATCAAAAATGTCATTTTGGCGTTATTTCATCTCGATCTATTTCAATGTGTAAATGCTGAAGTAAATTATTACTCGCTGAATATTTATATCATCATTAGGGTGTTTTTTATTGGCAACCACACAAAGGGTTTAAATCGAAGAACCGCATCGCTATACAGTGAACGCAATTAAATGAACTCTTGGAATATCGCTATTTTAAAGCTGAGGCGCTGATGAAAAAATTATTACTGGTTTTGATTATGTGCACTTCCGGTGCCCATGCGGCTGTCGTTGTTACCCATGCCTATGGTTATGGTGTTCGTCGTCCGGTGGTTGTGGTGCCGCGGCCGGTGGTCGTTGCTCCGGCGCCGGTTGTGGTCTCTGTGGCACCGACGGTAATTCACCCCGTTGCGGCAGCCGCCACTGCGGTTGGCGTCGGGGTTTATCGCCACAATGAACGGCAGGATGCTTATGATGAAATCAATCATCTGCAGGATGAAAGGATTAATGCCTACAATCAGCATCGACATTAACTCACTCGCAACAGAGTAGCGGAAATAGCTGCGCCAAGCGTCTGATGACGTTTTTATTGTATTGGCACATTAATGAAGAGCAGGCGGAGCACCGAGATCAACGGGGAGAAAATAATAGCCATACGCTAAAAAAGGCAATGTAGAAAAATGCTGTGGGGCAACTCTCTTAATGCGAATAGTTATTATGTCACTATACTGTAGGGGCGTGCCGACGGGCCTGAGCGCGTTGGCGTAATCGTACATTTTTAGGAATTGTACTAAGGAGACAGTGATGGCAGCCGTTCGTATTGAAAAAGACTCCATGGGGCCCATCGAAGTGCCGGCCGATCGGCTATGGGGCGCGCAAACTCAGCGTTCCCTGGCGCATTTTCGCATTTCCTCCGAAAAGATGCCGACCGCATTGATTCATGCACTGGCGCTGACCAAACGCGCCGCCGCCGGGGTAAACCGGGATCTGGGGCTGCTGCCTGCGGAACGCGCTGACGCCATTATCAACGCCGCCGATGAGGTGCTGGCGGACAAGCACCCGGACGAGTTCCCGCTGTCGATCTGGCAAACCGGTTCCGGCACCCAAACCAACATGAACATGAACGAAGTGCTGGCCAATCGCGCCAGCGAGCTGTTGGGCGGGGTACGCGGCGAAGAGCGGCGGGTACACCCAAACGATGACGTTAACAAGAGCCAGAGCTCCAACGACGTGTTCCCGACCGCGATGCACGTGGCGGCGGTGATAGCGGTGCGCGAACATCTGATCCCTGAACTGAAAGTGCTGCATAAAACGTTGAGCGACAAAGCGGAAGCTTTCCGCGATATCGTCAAAATCGGCCGCACCCATCTGCAGGATGCCACGCCGCTGACGCTAGGCCAGGAAATTTCCGGCTGGGCGGCGATGCTGCAACATAATTTGCAGCACATTGAAGCCAGCATTCCGCACATTTGCGAGCTGGCGTTGGGCGGCACGGCGGTGGGTACCGGGCTGAACACCCATCCTGAATATGCGGTGCGCGTCGCCAGGGCGCTGGCCGACTTGACCCGCCAGCCGTTCGTTACCGCACCCAACAAATTTGAAGCCTTGGCGACCTGCGATGCGTTGGTGCATGGGCACGGCGCGCTGAAAGGGCTGGCGGCCTCATTAATGAAAATCGCCAACGATGTGCGTTGGTTGTCCTCCGGCCCGCGCTGCGGCATCGGCGAAATTTCCATCCCGGAAAACGAACCGGGCAGCTCCATCATGCCGGGCAAGGTCAACCCGACCCAGTGCGAGGCGATGACCATGCTGTGCGCGCAGGTGCTGGGCAACGACGTGGCGGTGAATATCGGCGGCGCTTCCGGCAACTTTGAGCTGAACGTGTTCCGCCCGATGGTGATCCACAACTATCTGCAGTCTATCCGGCTGCTGGCCGACGGCATGCAGGGCTTTAATGAGCACTGCGCGGTGGGCATCGAACCCAACCGCGATCGCATTAGCCAGTTGTTGAACGAATCCTTGATGCTGGTTACCGCTTTGAATACCCATATCGGCTATGACAAAGCGGCGGAAATCGCCAAGAAAGCGCATAAAGAGGGGCTGACGCTAAAAGCCGCGGCGCTGAAGCTGGGTTACCTGACCGAAGAGCAATTCGACCAATGGGTGCGTCCGGAAGAGATGGTCGGCAGCATGAAGAAGTAATTGATTGAATGCGGGGTTAAGGGCTTACTTGCGGTAAGCCTTTTTTTTTGGAGAAAAAAGTATGTCACGCACCGAGCGTTTACTGGATCTGATGCAGATCCTGCGGCGCCATCGTTATCCGGTCGCCGGCCATGCGCTGGCGCAGGAAATGAACATCAGCATGCGCACGCTGTACCGCGATATCGCCACGTTGCAACAGCAGGGGGCGGAGATCGTCGGGGAGGCGGGGGTGGGTTATGTGTTGCGGCCCGGTTTTATGCTGCCGCCGCTGATGTTCTCGCCGCAGGAAATCGAAGCGCTGGTGCTGGGAATGCGCTGGGTAGGGCGGCGTGGCGACACCCAATTGGCCGGCGCGGCGAATAATGCGCTGGCGAAAATTGCCGACGTTCTGCCCGCCGCGCTGCGCGATGAACTGGAGGCGAACACCCTGTTGATTGGCCCGATAGACGTGGCTCAGGTGGCGGACGAAACGGTGATGCTGATCCGTGATGTTATCCGCCAGGAGCGCAAGCTCGCCGTAAATTATTGCGATCTTGCCGGCAAAATCAGCGAGCGTATTTTGTGGCCGTTCGCGCTTGGTTATTTTGAACAGGCACGCATGCTGGTCGCCTGGTGCGAGCTGCGCCAGGAGTTCCGCCATTTCCGCCTCGATCGTATCCGTCTGGCTACGCCGCTGGCACAGCGCTACCCACGCGGCCGCCGCGTGCTGTTGAAAGAGTGGTATGAAATTCAAGGCATTACTCCCCAGTAAACAATAATCACTACTGCCAAAAACTGTCAGCAGGGCGGGCTAATTTATCGCTATCGGGAACCGCCGGTTCCCTTCAGCCATGAGGACAGTCTGATGACAACCCCAAACATGACTCTGCTTTACGTCGATAGCCCGGAAAAAAGCGTCGTTTTCTATCGCCGGTTACTGGGGCGGGAGCCGGTGGAGCTTTCACCCACCTTCGCGCTGTTTGTACTGAGTAACGGCTTCAAACTGGCGATGTGGTCGAAGCATACCGTAGAACCGGCCGCAACGGCTGCCGGTGGCGGCGGTGAGATTGGTTTTCTGTGCGAGCAGCCGCAGCAAGTAGACGTGCTTTGTCAGCAGTGGCGTGAGCTGGGGGTAGAAATTATCCAGCAACCGGTGTCGCTCGATTTCGGTTATGCCTTCGTCGCCACCGATCCGGACGGCCACCGCCTGCGGGGCTACGCGCTCAGCCGGTAGGCGCGTCGGTATACAGATGCAGCCGTTTAACCAGTAACCGCAGCGGTTTGGCATCCGGTTTGTACTTGTGTTTGACCGCCGCGGCGTCGTAATTGAGCAGTTCGCCAATCTTCGGTACCTGTGCGCCGCTTTCCACCTGGCACAGGGCGATCAGCGGCAGCGGGCAGGGGTGTTGCACCTGCTTTTGCTGCTCCTGATACCACACTCGGGCGATCGGCTGTACCTTCACCGGGCGTTTGATTTTCAACACTGCCTGTTGCGGCAGGCGGCTGACGTCATCGATCTCGCGGCTGACCAGTTCGGCCCATTGCTCGCGGTTATGCGGCGGCACTGCGCGCCCGGCCTTCAGGCTTTTTTCCAACTGCGCCAAAATATCGTCGCGTTTCACGTTTTTGATAATGTGTTTGTTGGCCCAGCCGAAGCGGACCGAATCCGGGTTACTCAGGGCGGTGATGGCGCGATAGGCGCTGAGGGTGATCAGGCCATGCAGATGAGTGTGGACGAAATCAAACCGCTGCTCCGGCGCCAGGCCTGAATCGACGGTGATAATCTGTTCCAGTTCGGCCTTCAGCCGGTTAATCAGGGCGATCTGCGCCTGCAATGCCCGGTATTGCGGCAGTTCCACCGCCAGACAGATCACGCCGGGCAAGCGTACCGCCGCCTTGCTGCTGACGTTGTGTTTATTGTGATGGATAAACAGCCGCTGATAATGTTCCAGCGCGAGGTCGCGCGCCGCCTGGCCGACATACTGCTCGACGGCTATCTGTTCCACCGCCGCGTGCTCTTTGCCTTTCTCGATTTCCGGCAGGCTGAATACCCGCGCCGCCAGCAGCCGCAGCGGCAGGATCTGCTGGTGGAGCGCGGCCAGAGCCTGCTCCAACTCGGTGAAACACGCATTCATCCTGCCGATTAGACCGTATTTATCCATCATTCACCTCGTATTTTAGTTACAACATACATTAAGAGAACAGCAAACGAAAGGGCAACCTCAGCCACAGTGATAGCACCAGGCTCCCAGTGGTCCAGCCTGGCAGGGGGATTAAGGTGGCCGCCTGTTTCAGCGTACAAGCAGGCGGCAAGGAGAAGGGGTCAGACGCGCGCCGCTTCCGGCAGCTTCTTCAGGTAATGCACCACCAGCAGCGCCAGCAGCAGCATCACGCTGATAAATGCTACTACGCCGCTCCACCCGAAGCTGTGCCAGAACACGCCGCCGAGCGTACCGGCGACACTGGAGCCGACGTAATAGCAGAACAGGTAAAGAGAAGACGCCTGGCCTTTGGCGCGTCTTGCGCGTCGGCCAATCCAACTGCTGGCAACCGAGTGGGCGGCAAAGAAACCTGCGGTAAACAGCATCATGCCGATAAAAATAATAGCTACCGGCGCCAATGCGGTAATCAGGATCCCGATCAGCATAATCACGATTGAAGCCAGCAGAACCGGGCCACGGCCGAAACGAGAGGTCATCGCGCCAGCCTTCGGCGAGCTGTAAGAGCCGGTCAGATACACCACCGACAACAGGCCGACAATCGCCTGGCTGAGGTGATAAGGATCGGACAGCAGGCGGTAGCCAATGTAGTTGAACAGGGTGACAAAGCTGCCCATCAGCAGAAAACCTTCGGCAAACAGCAGCGGCAGGCCCTTGTCGTGCCAATGCAGCCTGAAGTTAATCAGCAGGGTACGCGGGCGCAGCGAACTGGCGCGAAAATGCCTAGACGCGGGCAGAATACGCCAGAACATGCAGGCTGCGGCCAGCGCGAACAACCCGATCACCGCCAGCGACACGCGCCAGGAGAAGAAATCGGTCAGCACCCCGGTTACCAGGCGGCCGCTCATGCCGCCGATGGAGTTGCCGCTGATGTAAAGCCCCATCGAAAAGGCGACAAAACTGGGGTGGATCTCTTCGCTTAAATAAGTCATGCCAACGGCCGCCACGCCGCTCAGCGACAGCCCAATCAGCGCACGCATCAGCAAGATACCGTGCCAACTGGTCATAAAGGCGCAAATCAGGGTGCATATTGCCGCCAGCAACAACGCCACCACCATCACCGATTTACGGCCGATGGCATCGGACAGCGGGCCGGTAAACATCAGGCCGACCGCCAGCAGGCCGGTAGAGGCCGAAAGCGACAGGCTGCTTTCCGCTGGCGAGATGCCAAAGTCCTGCGACAGAACCGGCAGGATCGGCTGCACGCAATACAGCAGGGCGAAGGTGGCCAACCCGGCGGAAAACAGCGCCAGGGTAACGCGCATAAACTGCGGCGTTCCGCGTTCGATGTAGGGGAGTTTATTCAGGGTGGAGCGTTTGGCTTTTGGCGCAGCAGCCGCATCGTCGTTGGCGGCCAGCGTCGACGGCATGTTCGCCGTAGAACGCACAGGGGTTGTCACAGTCTTTCCTTACCGAACTTCGGGCGATTTAAACAGGTACATCATGGGGTAACAAAATGATAGGGAGAGCCCAGTTTTTTGTCTAATATATTAATAATTCAAATTAAGACGTTTAAAGTATGAATATCGAGCTGAGACACCTGCGCTATTTTGTCGCCGTGGCGGAAGAACTGCATTTCGGTCGGGCGGCGGAGCGTCTGCGCATTTCGCAACCGCCGCTCAGCCAGCAAATCCAGGCGCTGGAGGAAATGGTCGGTGCGCGTTTGTTGGCACGTAACAACCGTAATGTCAGCTTGACGCAGGCGGGGGAAATGTTCCTGAAAGAGGCTTATCAGGTGCTCGATCAGGTCGGCCGTGCGGCGGAGAAGGCCGCACGACTGGAGCGTGGCGAACTGGGCGAGTTGACCATTGGTTTCACCTCTTCGGCACCCTTTATCAGTGTGGTGTCGCGCAGTTTGCGGGCTTACCGCCAACAGCACCCGCAGGTGCATATAAAAATGCGCGAAGTGAACACCAAGCAACAGATCGAACCGCTGCTTAACGGCGAGCTGGATCTGGGTGTGATGCGCAATACGCGCTTGCCGGACGTGCTGAAGCATCAACTGTTGCTATGCGAACCATTGGTCGCGGTGGTGCCGGAAGGGCATCCGTTAACCCATATTGCGCCCGGCACGCTGCGTTTCCAGCATCTGGCGGCAGAACCCTTTGTGTTTTTCTCGCGAGAGGTGGGGACGGCATTGTATGACGAAATTTTGTCGCTGTTGGCCAAAGCGGGGATCACGCCTTATATCACCCAGGAAGTCGGCGAAGCGATGACCATCATCGGTCTGGTGTCTTCCGGGCTGGGCATCTCTATTCTGCCGGCGTCTTTTGGCCGGGTGAAAGTCGATGGGGTGAAATACCTGCCGCTGGCGGAACCGGAGGCGATGACCGAAGTCTGGTTGGTGCATCACCGCCAAAGGGCGCTGACCGCTGCAGCCAAATCCTTGATGACGCTGCTGTTGCCGTAACGGAGTTCTGCGCAAATAAAACGCAATCCGCGGCGAAAGCAGGGGGAATTTGTGCTGCAAATCACATAACGAATCAAATAGTTGACGCTGTATTACAAAAGCCCCACCATAGCCGATAGTCTTTATTTAGAAGCGCGAAAAATAGTAGGAGCAGGTTTGTGATTGCTGTTGGACAGCCTGGGCATATCGATCAAATCAAACAAACAAATGCAGGGGCAGTTTATCGGCTAATCGATGAACTGGGCCCAATTTCGCGCATCGAACTGTCTAAACGCGCGCAACTCGCCCCCGCCAGCATCACCAAAATCGTACGCGAGTTGCTGGAAGCGCATCTGGTTAAAGAAAACGAATATCAGGAAGTCGGTAGTCGCGGGCGACCGGCGATAGGGCTGGTGCTGGACACCGAAGCCTGGCATTACCTTTCCGCCCGCATCAGCCGTGGCACCATTACGCTGGCGCTGCGCGATATCAGCAGCAAACTGGTGGTAGAAGAGCTTCTGCCGCTGGATGCCGAACACCCTGAACCGCTGCTGAAACGCATTCTCGGTGAAGTCGACCAGTTCTTTATCCGTCATCAAAGCAAACTTGAGCGTCTGACGGCGATCGCCATTACGCTGCCGGGCACGATTGATGTGGTCTCCGGCGTGGTGCACCGTATGCCGTTTTACGATGTCGTGGACATGCCGCTGGGCCCCGCGCTGGAAACGCGCACCGGGTTACCGGTCTACCTGCAGCACGATATCAGCGCCTGGACCATGGCCGAAGCGCTGTATGGCGCCTCGCGCGGCAGCCAGAACGTGATTCAGGTGGTGATCGACCACAGCGTCGGCGCAGGCGTGATCACCGGCGGGCGAGTGCTGCATGGCGGCAGCCACAGCGTGGTGGAGATTGGTCATACGCAGGTCGATCCTTACGGCAAACGCTGTTACTGCGGTAACCACGGTTGTCTGGAGACCGTCGCCAGTATTGAAAATATCCTGGAGATCGCCCAACAGCGTCTCGCAACCTCCATGAGCTCCAGCCTGCACGGCGCGCCGCTGACGGCAGAATCCCTGTGCGATGCGGCGCTGGCGGGCGATCAACTGGCCAAAGATATCATTCTGGGCGTGGGCCACAGCGTGGGGCGTATTCTGGCGATCATGGTCAACTTGTTCAATCCTGACAAAATCCTGGTCGGTTCACCGCTGAACCGCGCGGCGGAAATTCTGCATCCGGCCATCGTTTCTTGCATTCGTCAGCAATCGCTGCCGGCCTACAGCGACCATGTGCAGGTGGAATCCACCCAGTTCTTCAACAAGGGCACCATGCCCGGCGCCGCGCTGGTGAAGGAAGCCTTGTACAACGGCTCGTTGCTGGTACAACTGCTGCAAGGGTAATATCAGTAATACTTATCGTTTAACGATAAAAGATTGCGCTACCTCAAGCCCCGTTCGCTCAGCATCCCCTAAAATTTTCCCGTTCGTCTCCTTCGCCTTATCGTGGCGATATTTGGGTTAATGGAGCATTTCGGGGCAATTAAAACATGTTAAAGCGTTTATTTGTAACAGGCACGGATACCGACGTCGGTAAAACCGTGGTTTCCCGCGCCTTGCTGCAGGCGCTCGCCGCGCAGGGCCGTTCGGTAGCCGGCTATAAGCCGATCGCGGCGCGTTGTCAGGAAACCAGCGAAGGCATTCGCAATAAAGACGCTTTGGTTTTACAGGCGTCTTCGACCCTGCCGCTGTCGTACGAGGAAATTAATCCCATCACCTGCCTGGATGAGGTGTTTCACGCCCATGCCACCGAGGATATCAACTACGGCGTGATGAGCAGCGGGTTGCAGAGTTTGTCCGCCAGAGCCGACACCGTGGTCGTGGAGGGCAGCGGCGGTTGGCGTGTGCTGATGAACGATCTGCGTCCCTACGCCGAGTGGGTGATCCAGGAGCAATTGCCGGTGGTGTTGGTGGTGGGAATCAAACTGGGCTGCGTCAGCCATGCCTTATTGACCGCACAGTCGATCATTAATGACGGTTTACCTTTGTTGGGATGGGTGGCGAACCGGATTAATCCGGGGCTGGCGCATTACGCAGAAACTATCGAAGCCTTGCGCCAACGCATTCCTGCGCCGTTGTTGGGGGAAATTCCTTATCTGCCGCGCGCCGAGCAGCGCGAACTGGCGCACTATCTCGATATTTCACCGCTGCTGAACCGCTAGGCATTGTGATAGACCGACACCGAACGCAAGCCGCGCGACAGGGTGGTGGCGATCACGCAGGCCAGCAGAATACCGGGCAATAGGGTGTACTCGCCGGTCATCTCAAACACCATCAGCGCGGCCATGATTGGCGCGTGAGTGGTGGCGGCCAACAGGGTCGCCATGCCGGTCAAGGCCATCAACAGCGGCACGGCAGCGCCCAGTTCGGGCCAGGTGGCGCACAACTGCCCAACCAGCGAACCCAGCGCAGCCCCGACAAACAGCGTGGGGGTGAACACGCCGCCGGGCGCGCCGGAACCACTGCTGGCAAGCACAGCCAGCAGCTTGCAGATCAAAATGGCGCCGACCAGCAATACGCCAGGCGGTGCGCTGAGCAGAGACTGCACTACGCTGTAGCCATTACCCCACACTTCAGGAAACAGCAGCGACAGCAAACCAACAATGAATCCGCCCAGCGCCAGTTGCAGCGGTGGCGTCAGGCGCAGTGAACGGAAAGCATGGCCGGAAGCCGACATTGCCCACAGGAACAGCGGGCCGCAGATGCCGGCCAGCACGCCGAGCAGCGCCATCAACAGATATTGTACCGGCCAGGGCGCAGGCAGCGGTTCCACCAAATACAGCGGTGCCTGGCCACCGTTGAGTAAATTGGTCACCAGCAGCGCGCTGACGGCGGCAATCACTACCGGGCCGAGCGAAGCCAGCATCAGAGTGCCAAACAGAATTTCGGCGATAAACAGGCTGCCCGCCAGCGGCGCGTGATAGGCGCTGGCCATACCGGCGGCGGCGCCGCAGGCTACCCACAGTTTCCACTCTTTTTCGTGGGTGAAGCGTTGGGCGAATACCGATCCCACCAGCGCCGCCAGCAGGATCATCGCGCCTTCGCGGCCGATGGCGCTGCCGCTGGACACCACCAGCAATGAAGCCAGGCATTTAACCAGGCTGGCGCTGACATCGAGCCGTCCGTCGCCGGTTTCTATCGCCTCCATATAATCGGTAGGCGCTATTTGCCGCTGATGCTGATAACGCTGATAAACCCACAGCAAGAAACCTGCCGCCAGGCCGCCCAGGGCCGGGGTCAAGGCTCTGCGCCAGTTCGGTAATGCGGCGGCGGCGGCCACCAGGCTGCCATCTTCGTGATCGAGCAACACCCACTCCAGCCCGAGCATGGCGCGGTGAAACAGCCAAACGACCAACGCGGCGGCAATGCCCAGAAAGATGGCGATAAACAGGCGGCGCAGCAGGGCGCGATAGTGATGCAGGTGGACCAATCGTTTCATGAGTCGGTAAAATCGTGAGAAAAATGAAAGGTTCAGCTGAGCATTGTGCTTGGCGGTCCGGCCGAAGGCCAGAGAATCTTTGCAGATCCGCCGCCGGGATCGTGGTTTCAACGGCGAAGCGATAAATCCCGTTCATTTTTTGGTGACGTTGTCACTAAATGTTCAAATGATGCGTTCTTCGCCATTGAAAACAGGGAAATAGACACAGCTTACGGCAGCGTTTAACCCGGCGGGTATAATTTGATGACAATAAAAATCCAGAGCCAAACAACGCCATGACAAATAACGACTCATCTGCACCCCTCGCTCATCGCCCGCTGATTCTGATCGCCTGCATGCTGGCCATGTTTATGTCAGCCATCGAGGCGACCATTGTCGCCACGGCGATGCCGACCATCATCGGCGATCTCGGCGGTTTCTCGCTGCTGGGCTGGGTCTTTGCGGTCTATTTGCTGGCGCAGGCCATCACCATTCCGATCTATGGCCGGCTGGCGGATCTGCTGGGCCGCAAGCGGGTATTTTTCTTTGGCGCATCGCTGTTTTTACTGGGTTCGGTGTTGTGCGGTTTTTCGCCCAACATGTACTGGCTGATTGGTTTTCGGCTGTTGCAGGGGCTGGGGGCCGGGGCGATTATGCCGATTGCAACCACCATTATCGGCGATATCTACAGTGCGACCGAGCGGCCGAAGGTCATGGGCTATCTGTCCAGCGTGTGGGGCGTGTCGGCAATCATCGGTCCGCTGCTGGGGGCGTTTATCGTCCAGCATTTGCCTTGGGCGCTGGTGTTCTGGGTCAACTTGCCAATCGGCCTGCTGGCGATGTTTTTCCTTGGCCGCTATTTGCCTTCCAGTAAACAGGTGCGTAAACACGCGCTGGATCTGGCGGGCACGGCGTGGCTGACGCTGTTTGTCGCGGCGCTGCTGATGTCGCTGCTGCAGGCGGAAAGTCTGGGGTGGTGGGTATTGCCGCTGTTGTCGCTGGCGGCGGTTTCGCTGATGCTGCTGATCCGCCAGGAACGCCGTGCGCCAGAGCCGCTGTTCCCGCTGGCATTATGGCAAAGCCGGGTGATTGTGGCCGGCAATATTGGCGGGGTGGTGATCGGTGCGGCGATGATGGGGATCAGCGCTTTTCTGCCGACCTTTATTCAGGGCGTGATGGGCGGAACGCCGCTGGAAGCCGGAACCACGCTGGCGCTGATGTCGATCGGATGGCCGCTGGCCAGCACCCTGAGCGGGCGGCTGATGTTGATGACGTCTTACCGTACCACCGCGTTGCTGGGGGCGCTGTTGCTGGTCGCAGGCGGGTTGATCTTACTGCTGCTGCAGCCGAACGGCGGTCTGTTGTGGGGGCGGTTGGCGGCCTTTATGGTGGGTGCCGGCATGGGGCTGTGCAACACCACGTTTCTGGTTTCAGTGCAAAACGCCGCGCATCACAGCATTCGCGGCATAGCTACCGCCTGTACGGTATTCACCCGGATGATGGGATCGGCCATCGGCACCGCTATTCTGGGGGCTACGTTGAATCTGAATTTGCAGCATCGTCTGCCGCAGACGGCCGATCCGGTGCAGCAACTGATGGAGCCGGCGGTGCGGGGCGCAATGACGCCGGAAAAGCTGGCCGATATCATTCAGCAGGTGGCCGCTTCGTTGCATTGGGTGTTTTTGGTTTCCGCACTGATTTCGTTGCTGGCGCTGGCGGCGGCGATGTTGATTCCCGCACGGCATAGGCCGCAAGGCGAGGGTGAAGAGGCGGAACAGGCGTAAAAAAAGGAAAGGGCGCGGTTGCGCCCTGAGCTGCAGTTATTGTGCGGTTTTGGTGTCCTGGCTGGTGCCGGTCTGCGCCGCGTCACCGTTGTCGTCGCCGTTGCTCAGGCGGGTATAGACAATTTTCTGGGTGTCGTTTTCGCAGTGACCCACGACCAGTCCGCCAGCCTGTTGAGCCTGGTCATTGGGCACGATGTCCAGTTTGAAACCGGATTCCGGTACGCCGTTTTTGACAATTTTCTGTGAAATGTCCGCCTTCACGCTTTCGCATGAAGCCAAGGCTGCCAAGGGGGCTGCGGTTAGCAGCAGTGCACCCAGGATAAGCGCTTTTTTCATCAATTCGTCCTTATTTGAGCATGAGCTTCCTTTGTCACAATAGCAGCAATGGCGGCGGAGGTTAACGTTCGCCGCTTGCTGCGGCGTGATTAAGGATTAATCTGACGACCGGTCTGGCGATCCAGACACTTGCGGGTGTTCGGTTCCCAATAGGCGTTAACGTTCAGGCTGTCGTCGCAGCGGTCTTCGTTATCAATCGCCTTGTCTACCTTGTCGAACTCTTTCTCCACACGGGTGTTGACCTTATGGCGCAGGGATTTTGTGTCGTTAAACTGTTCTTTGCTCTGGCGTGCCGCTTCGGTGCTCATGGCACCGCTGTTGCTGCCATCGACAGTGACGCAGGTGCTGCCCTGAGTGCAGGTGGCAGCCAACGCCGGAGCCTGCCAGGCACCCATCAACATCAGCATGGCGACCGGCAGCATCCCGCGCAGCAGTCGTGGAGTAGAAAGTGTTTTCATCGTTTCATCCTTATGAGTTAGTGTTGCCGGGAGAAGGTAACACTGGCTTAATCTCGCCCGCAGGCGTGGCAATAAATATACCACCGAGCTTTGATGCTGCACCAGCCAAGCACCGCTTCGTTTACTTTATAGAGAGAAAATCGTTACCCATGTTAAAGACTACCCTGCTATTTTTCGCCACCGCGTTAGCCGAAATTATAGGCTGCTTCTTGCCTTACCTGTGGCTGAAAAAAAACGCCGGCGTTTGGTTATTGTTGCCGGCGGCGGCCAGTTTGATGTTGTTTGTCTGGCTGTTGACGCTGCACCCGGCCGCCAGCGGGCGAGTCTATGCGGCTTATGGCGGTGTTTATGTGGCAACGGCGCTGCTGTGGTTGCGGGTGGTGGACGGGGTTAAGCTGTCGGCGTTGGATTGGCTGGGCGCCGGGGTGGCGCTGGCGGGGATGTTGATTATCGTTTCAGGCTGGCGTGCCGCCGGATAACCCGGCGGCACGGGAAAAATCAGGACTCGCGGTGGATGTTCAACCCGGCGAAGGACTGGCTGACCGGCATGATTTCCAGCGTATTGATATTGACGTGGGCCGGCAGGGTCGCAACCCAGAACACCGACTCGGCGATATCTTCCGGCGTTAGCGCATTGGCGCCGTCGTAGATCTTGTCAACTTTGCCATCGTCGCCTTTGAAGCGCACGTTGGAGAACTCGGTACCGCCCACCAGGCCAGGCTCAATGTCGGTGACGCGGATGCGCGTGCCGTGCAGATCGGCCCGCAGACCCAGGCTGAACTGTTTGACGAAAGCCTTGGTCGCGCCGTAAACGTTGCCACCGGCATACGGCCAGTTGGCGGCGACGGAGCCGATGTTGATCACATGGCCAATGTTGCGTTCGACCATCGCCGGCAGCAGGGCGCGGGTCATGTTCACCAGGCCTTTGGTGTTGGTATCGATCATGGTCTCCCAGTCGTCGGCGTCGGCTCTGTGCGCAGGTTCCAGGCCCAACGCCAGACCGGCGTTATTCACCAGCACGTCGATTTGGCGCAGCGCGGCAGGCAGCTCGTCGATCACCTGCTGAATAGCGGCGCGGTTGCGTACGTCCAGGCGGACGATATGCAGCGCGTCACCCAGTTCGTCTTTCAACTCTTCCAGACGTTCAACGCGACGCCCGGTGGCAATCACCTGGTGGCCTTCGCGGATAAAACGTCGTGTGATAGCCTCGCCAAAACCTGATGTGGCGCCCGTGACAAAAATGATCATGTGACTGTTCCTCAAGTGTTTATACCCTACATGCTATAGGATTAGCATAATCCCACATCAAGTGGCAGCGGTTATCTGCGTGTGCGGTAAAAAACAGTCATCGATGCCGGAAAACGGGCGCTTTTCGGTGCGTTGGCAACGAAAGGAGAAGGAGGCCTGGCCGCTAAACGATTATCAAGGGCCGGGCCGGTAAAACCTTTAACGCTGTGGTGGAATCTGGTAGACCACGCAGTCATATTTGGTGTTTTCGCGCCGGCCGGCGACCACGCCGCCGAGGGATTCAGCGATGCGTCGGCTGGGGGTGTTTTGCTCGGCCACCGGATAGATAAAGTGCTGTGGCCGGTAGCGCTCGCTGGCCCAGACCGCTATGGCGTGGACAATTTCGCGGCCATAGCCGTTGCCGTGCTGAGTCTCTTTTACCCAAATGCCCAGTTCCGGTGTTTGGCTGTGCAGATCGTGCGCACCGCCCATGCCGACAAACTGTTTAGTGTCGTGCAGACGGGCGATAAAAATCACTTCCTCGCCTTCACGGATCAGCGGTAACCAGGCTTGCCAGACGTTGGCGAAGGCTTCCGGCGACGCCTCAGGTTCAAAATTCATAAAGCGCGTCAAGGTTGGGGTAATCGCCTGGTAAACCTCGTCGGCGTCTGCTGCGGTAAATGGAGCAATCAACAACCGGTCGGTGTTAAGGCGGCACTGAGAAAGGTCACTGTGAATCATTATTATTACCTCGCTTTTCAGGCCAAAACGGCAAAAAATCCGCGCCCGTCAAAACGGGGCGGATCATCGATATTACGTTGATTAGCGGCAGATGCGACTTATTTTTGCGGCAGGTGCGGTGCCAACAGCAGCAGGTCGGCCGCCGACAGACGGTCCGGCGCGGTGGCGGCCTGGTGCCAATAAGGATAAATCAGTGGCGGGCGGCTCACTTCCTCCAGCCGCTGAAGGTCCTCCTCATTCAGGTTCAGATTGGCCGCTTGCAGGTTGTCCTGCAGCTGGGTGTCGTTGCGCGCACCGATCACCACCGAGGTGATGGTAGGCCGCGCCAGCAGCCAGGCCAGGGCGACTTGAGCCGCAGACACGCCATGCGACCGGGCGATATCCACCAGCACGTCGACGATATCGTACAGCCGTTCCTCGTCGCGAACCGGTGGCTCGCCCCAGTTGGCCAGGTGACGAGTGCCTTCCGGCGCGGGCTGATTGCGGCGGTATTTACCGGAAAGCAGACCGCCGGCCAGCGGGCTCCACACCAGGACGCCGACGCCCTGATCCGCTGCGATCGGCAGCAGTTCATACTCTGCCTCGCGGGCCTGCAGCGTGTAATGAATCTGCTGGCTGACCGGGCGCACCAGACCCAGGCGTTCGGCGGCACCCAGGTGTTTCATCAGGTGCCAGCCGGAAAAATTGGACACGCCGACGTAACGCACCTTGCCGCTGCTGACCAAATGCTCCAGCGCGTGCAGGGTCTCGTCAACCGGCGTCAGGCCGTCCCATTCATGCAGTTGATACAAGTCGAGATAGTCGGTGTTCAACCGCCGCAGACTGGCTTCGCAGGCGCGGATCAAATGATGGCGAGACAGCCCCGCGTCATTCGGGCCGGCGCCCATGGGGAAGCGGGCCTTGCTGGCGACCAGGACCTGCTGGCGTTTTTTGCCCAGCGCCTGGCCCAGGATCTCTTCCGCCTTGCCGGCGGAATAGACGTCGGCGGTATCGAACAGGTTAATGCCGGCGTCGATACAGCGGTCTATCTGGCTGCGGGCTTCGTCAACGCCGGTATCGCCGGTTTTGGCGAATTTGCCTGCGCCGCCAAAGGTCATGGTGCCGAGACTCAGCGCCGAAACTTTCAGGCCGGAATGGCCAAGCTGACGGTATTGCATCGTTTAACTCCTTGCCTTGGTTGCCGTGGATTCATCAGCGCCAGCCGGTGCCGACGAAGGGGATTTTTTCCGGCGCACTTCGCTGCCAGCATCGGGATTCAACGTCAGACTGTCTGCCACCGCCAACAGGGCGATAACGCCGATAGCCCCAAACGCCAACTGGAAATCGACCAGCGGCAGTCGACCGGCCGACGGCGGTATCAGCATTTCCGCCACCCGCAGCGCCAGCGCACCGATGGCGATGCCCAGGCCGCTGCCCAGTTGCTGCGATACGGTGAACAGGGTATTGGCGCCGCCCATCTGCGGCTGCGGCACTTCGGAAAATGCCAGCGTATTCAGCGCGGTGAACTGCATGGAACGCGTCAACCCGCTGACGAACAGCAATGCCACAATCAGCCAGGTTGGGGTTTGCGGCGTCAGCAACGCGCAGGCAAAAATGGTGGCGGCGTTCAGCAGCCCATTGACTACCAGCGTGGTGCGAAAGCGGAAACGGTAGAGTATGGCAGAGGTAAAAGGCTTCATCGCCAGATTACCGGCAAACACCGCCAGCACCAGCAGCCCGGCGTCGAAGGCGTTGAGACCAAAGCCGATCTGGAACAGCAGCGGCAGCAAGAAGGGCACGGCGCCAATGGCGATGCGGAACAAGGCGCCACCCCAAATAGTGACGGCGTAACTTTTTATTCGCATTGCCCACAGATCGATCAACGGGTGCGCGGTGCGTTTGGCGTGGCGCACCGCCAGCGCGCCCAGCGCCAGGCTGCCGAGGATGCACAGTACCGGCACCAGCCAGGAGAGCTGCGGGTGGTTGATCAGGTCCAGGCCGAACATCAGGCCGAAGCAGGCGATGCCGGTCAGCATGAAGCCGATGGCGTCAAAGGGCACGCCTTTGTGCGGCGCTTCTTGCGGGATCAACCGCCAGGCCAACCACAGCGCGGCGACGCCCAGCGGCACGTTGAGCAGAAAAATCCAGTGCCATGACGCGTAGGTAGTAATAAAACCCCCGACCGGCGGGCCAAGAATGGGCGCCACCAGCCCCGGCCAGGTAATGGTGGCGATGGCTTTTATCAGATCCGGTTTGGCGGTATTGCGCAGCACCACCAACCGGCCGACCGGCACCATCAGCGCGCCACCAAAGCCTTGCAGAATGCGGGCGGCGGTGAAGGTGGGCAGGTTAACGCTGGCGGCACACAGCACTGAGGCCAGGGTAAAAATCATCACCGCGGCGGCAAAGACATTGCGCGCGCCGAAGCGGTTGGCGATCCAGCCGCTGGCGGGAATAAACACCGTCAGCGTCAAAATATAGGCGGAAATACCTATGTTCATGTCCACCGCTCGCACGCCAAAAGCGGCTGCCATCTGCGGCATCGCGGTAACAATCACCGTACCATCGAGGTTTTCCATAAAGAAGGCGCCGGCCACCAATAACGGCAGCGCGCTGGCACGTGAAAACCAGCTCATGGCAAAGCGCGCCGGGCAGAGCACAGACAGAATGCAGGCATGACAAGAAACTCCGTTTCAAAAAATTTAATCCGGACGAGTTTTCGAGCATAGCGCATCGTACACAGGTTAAAAAGAGGTTAAGCGGGTGATGATTAGCGAGCGCAGCGATCTGCGCTCGCAGAGGGGGAACAGCCTGTTTCGGCCGATTTTTCAGGCAGAAGTCACCGGCAATCACTACTCAACTTTCGCTCAATCGCTGGCCGCTGGCGGCGTCGAACAGGTGGATCGCGTCGATGTTGGGCGCCAGCC
>RCUM01000474.1_pt1 | contig 23766 bp, 19 predicted proteins | sample 2166141 | NCBI WGS metagenome assembly RCUM01 (sample SAMN09932756, study PRJNA488358) | compost metagenome | isolation source: compost soil in crotonic acid-enriched | place: Germany: Experimental Botanical Garden
TACTCAAAGGCCTGAGCATCACCGACTTTGCCGGCGTGCAGACCACCTCGACGTCCGACAAAAGCTTCTGGCAGAACCGTCTGGCACTGGAATATGATTTCTAAATAAACATCAGCTTTCGCATAAAGAAAAGCCCGTCTGAGTTTCCTCAAGCGGGCTTTTTGCTTTCAAACCGTCAGTTCAGATCAGCGTTCGACTCTGTCCAGATTCATCACTTTGGCGTCACTGCCACCACGGAAGGTATAATGCCGCGTTGTTTTGTTACGATGACAATTTTAATTTTTTCGTCACAGTAGCTAATGGGTAATAAGAAGAGTTTGGTTGGATAGATTAAAAATAAATGCTCTTCATCTATGACGTTCCTCTTAGAACACCGCTGTCTACGCTACATCACAGTACTGCAAGAAACCCAGAAAAAGCGAATAGCCGCGAGGCCCTACTGTAAGTATCCATTTAAACTAACCGGACACGTTTAGGTTTTATCTGACATACTGAGTATGTTCCCGGTAGCTCCGTAGGAGCAAAAACGTTTTAGCCAGCCCCAGAAGATCAGCGCTCTGAAGACGGTAGTGAATCACAAAATCAAAACGCTGGGATAACCTGTTTACCGACCCGTTCAAAACAGGAGACGATCATTAGCGACTTAGTCTCTTTTGCCGTAATGCTTGCAACATTACTGATCTTTAGCTTTAACGATACTGCACAGGCCGCGGACAAGAGCGCTGTGGCATCTGCTTTTTTGCAGAACTCAACACCGACTGATCCCATCATTCTCTCGCTACAACATTTTGAACAAATTCAATCTTATCAGGTTATGGTGCGATCCTTGTCGCCTCCTGATGACACTAAAATCATCCGCTATAGCTACCGTAAACCTGGTTATGTACGGATGGACTTTAGCAAACCACATTCAGGTGCAGTCCTAATCTATAACCCAGTCAATGGCAAAGTTAAGCTGTGGCCCTTTGGCGTAGGAAGTTTTCCTGTTTTGAGCCTGTCGCCAACAGATTCATTGATACAAGATGCTAACGGTCATCGGGTGGATCAATCAGACTTTGGCGTTTTACTGAATAATATTCGCAGCCTGCAACATGAGGGGACAACAACTCCTCTCGGTGAAAATATCATCGCGGGGAAATCGACATTACATTTATCCGTGGTCGGCCCAGAAGGAAAGACCGTCGATGCGGTTCATCGCTATGACATTTGGTTAGATAAGAAATCTGGATTTCCTGCAAAGGTGGTCAGTTACGCACTGAATGGAAAAATGTTGGAAACCGTATTCATGGATGCAATGGTTATCAACATCCATTTCCCTCCTGATTTTTTCTCACCTTAATGGGAGCCTGGCTATATGGCTGACTATAAGTTCTCCACCATCTGGCGGGTTGAGGCTTCTCTGCAGGAGGTATGGGATGTTCTATGCCATCCGGATCTGTGGCCCGAATGGTGGGGAAGTCTGGAGCAGATTATTGAGTTAAAGAAAGGTGATATTCAGGGAATTGGCGCCTTGCATCGTTATACCTGGAAAGGTGTACTTCCTTATCGATTAACCTTTGATATCCATGTATTAAATATTAAGCCTTTTTGCCTTTTAGAAGGGGAAGCCAGTGGCGACGTTGAAGGGCGAGGCGTGTGGGCGTTTTCTGACAGAGAGGGGGATACTATCGTTAGGTATGATTGGAATATCCGGACTAACACCCGATGGATGAACTACCTCGCCCCGCTGGCAACGCCCGTTTTCCGTTGGAACCACCATATGGTGATGCGCGATGGAGCAAAAGGTTTGGCCCGCAAATTAGGTACACATGTCGACGTGTATTTTAGGTAAAGAGAAAGCAGAGCTGCGTTGTTTCTGGCCGGCAAAGTCTTGAAGAGGGGCGTCTATGTTCTTATGCCCCCTGTCAGAAACCCAATCCAGAAAATCCCGCTCAGGAAAACCGGGCGGGATTTTTGCTTTGGCGTCATTAGATTGCCTACCCTCCTCCGCCAAAACTGCACGAAATAAATCGCCACGGTTGGGTAGGCACTGAAAGCCCTTTAAGAGGGCTTAAAAGAGCGGTGGCGGTTAGCGATAAACCAGCCCGCCGTCGGTCAAAATCGACTGACCGGTGATATAGGCAGCGTCGTCGCTGGAAAGAAAAGCGACAAGTGCCGCGACGTCAGCCGGGGTTTGTGCGCGTCCCAAGGCAATGCCATCGACGTACTTTTTATAGGTTTCGCCTTTCGGCGCACCGGTAATCTCCGAGAAACGCTGATCTATTTCCACCCACATATCGGTGCCGACCACCCCAGGGCAATAGGCGTTGACGGTAATGTTGTCGCTGGCGTATTCCTTTGCCGCAACCTGGGTCAATGCGCGTACGGCGAATTTGGTGGCGGAGTACACGCCCAGCAATGCAAAACCCTCGTGACCGGCGATGGAACAAGCATTGATGATCTTGCCGTTTTTGTTGAGCTGTTTAAATTTCGCCGCGGCGGCCTGGATCCCCCAGGTCACCCCCCCGATATTGATGTTCAGGATCTTCTCAAGATCTTCCGGCACCACGTCTGCGATGGGTTTTACCTGCGAAATGCCGGCGTTATTAATCATCACATCCAAGGTACCCAGCGTACTCACAACGTGCTCGATGGCCGCATACACCTCCTCGCGCTTGCTGATATCGGCAACGTAGGTTGTCGCTTTTACCCCGAAAGACTCCACCTCTTGCCTGACTGCACCAAGCTGATCTGCGGATAAATCCAACAGCGCAAGGTTTACCCCCTCTTGTGCCAGGCGCAGTGCGATGCCCCGGCCAATGCCACGCGCTGCGCCAGTGATAATGGCTACCTTTCCGTTCAAACCTGTCGACATGATTATTCCTGTTTCGTTTTGTACTACGTCTAATGGAGAGTTTTTTGTTGGTTTCCGCTAGCGAAAACGCAATCGGATCAGGCTGTTATCCTTTCCCGTATTGTCCTATTGATGCAGAGGTCGGCCAGCGGCCGCGAGGATCGATTCATGCATGGCTTCAGAGAGCGTCGGATGCGCAAAAATGACCGACAGCAGGCTCTCGTCCGTGGCCTCCAGATGATGGGCGATACCGAAGCCCTGGATCTGTTCGGTGACCTGTGCGCCAACCATGTGCGCCCCCAACAGCTCGCCGGTTTCGGCATCGAAAATCGTCTTGACGAAGCCCTCCGCCTCACCGGCGGCCAGCGCCTTGCCATTGCCCTGATAGGCGAACTTACCGATCTTGAGTGGCCGTCCACTGGCACGCGCCGCCGCCTCGGTCAGGCCCAGACTGGCAACCTGCGGCCGGGCATAGGTACAACCGGGCACATAACTACGGTCAAGCTTGTGCACGCCTTCGACGCCGGCCAGCGTCTCGACGCAGATCGTCCCTTCGTGGCTGGCCTTGTGCGCCAGGCACGGCGGGCCGGCCACGTCGCCGATAGCGTAAAGGCCGAAGACGTTGGTGCGGCAGGCGTCATCCGTCTTGATAAAGCCGCGATCCAGCTCGACGCCCAGCGCCTCCAGCCCGAGGTCTTCGACATTAGGCTGGACGCCGGCCGCCAACAGCACATGTTCTACCTCCAGCACCTGTTCGGCGCCGGCATTTTTCAACGTGCAACGCCCTCCCGCGTCCGTGAGCTGCACCTGCGTTACCTGCGTCTGGGTATGCACCTGAATGCCCCGCCGCTCAAACGACTTGCGCACCGCCGCCGACACCTCGGCGTCCTCAATCGGCAGTATCTGTGCGGCCACCTCTACCAGCGTCACTTCGCTGCCAAGATCGTTGTAGAGGCTGGCGAACTCGACGCCGATGGCGCCGGAGCCGATGATCAACAAGGATTTCGGCAATTTTTTGGGTTGCAGCGCCTCGAAGTAGGTCCAGATCCGCTCGCCATCCGGCACGATCCCCGGCAACGCACGCGGGCGGGCGCCGGTCGCAAGAATTACGTGGTCGGCCCGGTAGTCGCGCTCGCCCCCCTTGGCATCGACCACCGTCACCTGCCCCTTGCCCCGCAGGCGGGCAGTGCCGTCGAACACCGTTACGCCATTCTTCTTCAACAGGTACTCGACCCCACCGGTCAACTGTTGCGACACCGAGCGGCTAAACTGCACCAGTTTCTGGAGATCGAAACTCACCTCGCCGACACTGAAACCCAGTTGGTCGGCATGGGCGATGCTGTGCGCCACCTCGGCACCGTGCAGCAGCGCCTTGGTTGGGATACACCCCCAGTTCAGACAGATGCCCCCCAGATGCTGTTTTTCCACCAGCGCCGTACGCAGCCCGAGCTGGCCGGCGCGGATGGCGGCAACATAGCCTCCCGGCCCGCCGCCGATCACCAGTACATCGTATTTGTCGTGCATAGCTCGTCTCCTAGACAAACATCAGGGTCGGTGTTTCAACCAGTCGCTTGAGTTCCTGGAGAAAAGCCGCGCCCAGCGCTCCATCGATGACCCGGTGATCGCAGGACAGCGACACCGTCAGTTGATGGCGCGCGACGATCTGCCCGTCGCGCACCACCGCCCGTGCCTCGCCGGCACCGATCGCGAGGATCGCGCCCTGGGGCGGGTTAATGATGGCGTCAAACTGGCGCACGCCGAGCATGCCCAGGTTCGACACACTAAAAGTGCCGCCCTGGAACTCTTCGGGCTTGAGCGTGCCGGCTTTCGCCCGGGTCACCAGGGAATGAATGTCGTGCGAGATCTCGCTGACCGACTTACGGTTGGCGGCGCACACTATGGGGGTAATCAGCCCGGCCGGCAGCGCAACGGCCACCGAGATGTCGGCATCGGCAAAGCGGCGGATGCTCTGGCCGGCTTCGTCGAACTGTACGTTGACATCCGGCACCGCCACCAGCGCTTGAGCGCAGGCCTTAACCAGCAGATCGTTAACCGAAATCTTGACGCCGGGCGCGCCGAGGTTGATTTCTTTGCGCAACGCCAACAGGCGCTCCAGATCGAGATCGGCGATCAGGCGGAAGTGCGGCGAATGTTGCTTGGAAGCCTGCAAGCGGGTGGCGATCGCCCTGCGCATGCCCGACATGGGCAAGTTCTCAAAGGCCGCCGGCGCCGCATTCGGTGCAGTCGCTGTCTGCGGCTGCCCGTCGAGCAGCAGAGCCGCCGCCTGCACATCATCACGAGTAACTCGCCCGCGTGAACCGCTGCTGCGGCAGTCGTGCAGGTTGATCCCCAGTTTGCCGGCCAGACGGCGCGCCAGCGGGGTTGCCGGTATCTGACTGTCGTCGGCGTGCGAGCGTGGCGCTTTGCCTGAACGCGATGGCAACGTCGGCGATGCGATGCGGCCCCCTGCGGCAAGGATAGCGCTCTCGAGATCGGCCACCGAGATACGCGCTTCACGTCCGCTGCCGCGCACCTTGCTCAGGTCGGCCCCCAGCCTGGCGGCCAGGCGCAACGCGTGTGGCGTGGCATTGACCTGTGCGGCATCGGTGCTTCCCTGCAGGCCGAGCGGTACCTCGGTCTGCCCACTGGCGGACACCGGTTGGGTGGATGGGGCCGATGCCGTGGGAAGTGCGTTGTCGAGTGTCGGGGCTGCCGCAGGGCGCGCGGGAGGCGGTGCGACAGACGCTGCCGGCCCCGCCACGGCCAGACTGGCCGTGAAGGCGTCCAGTTCGGCATCGCTGATCGAAGCCTCAGCCACCAGCGCCAGCGCCGCCCCCACCTTAAGGGTATCGCCCTGCCGGGCGAGTATCCGCCGCAGGGTCCCGGCGAAAGGGGCCTCAAGCACGTTGACGATTTTGCTGGTCTCGATCTCGCAGATTTCCTGCCCCTTGGTGAAGCTGTCGCCTTCCCGGATAGACCACTGCGCGAGCAACCCTTCCTCCATCGAAAGGCCCCACTTGGGCATTTCAAGCGTTTTGATATCACTCATTGCTCAATCCTCCAGCACTTGGCGGACGGCGGCCTCGATCCGCTCGACGCTGGGGATCCAAAGCTTTTCGAGGGCGGGAGAAAACGGCACCGGGGTGTGCGGCGGTGTGACCAGCACAATCGGCGCTTTGAGGAAATGGAATGCCTGGGAAGCGATCAGTGCCGCGACATCATGGGCAAAGCCGAAACGCGCCGCCGACTCGTCGACGATCACCACACGGCCCGTCGACGCCACCGACTCCAGAATGCCTTCCTCGTCCAGCGGAGAAATCGTACGCGGATCGACCACCTCCACCGAGATGCCCTCTTTGGCCAGTTTGTCGGCCACCTCGTTGGCTTTATGCACCATCGCCGACAGCGCGATGATGGTGACGTCCTCCCCTTCGCGGGTGTAGTTGGCCACGCCCAGCGGAATGGTATAAATGCCTTCCGGCACTTCCCCCTTGAGGTCGTAAAGCATTTTATGTTCGCAGAACACCACCGGATCGTCGTCGCGGATCGACTGGATCAGCAGGCCCTTGACGTCATAAGGCGTGGAAGGCACCACCACCTTCAGGCCCGGCGTAGTGGCGAAGATATTGTAGGGCGACTGCGAATGCTGGGCCGCCGCAGAGAAGCCGGCGCCGATCATGCCGCGCATCACTAACGGCGCCTTGGCCTTGCCGCCAAACATGTAGCGGAACTTGGCGGCCTGGTTGTACAGCGCATCGTGGCAGACGCCGAAAAAGTCCATGAACATCAGCTCGGCCACCGGCCGCAGACCGGTCGCCGCAGCGCCGGCAGCCATGCCGATGATCGCCGACTCGGTAATCGGCGTGTCGATCACGCGGTCGGAGCCGAACTGCGTCCACAACCCTTTGGTCACGCCGAGCACGCCGCCAAAGGCCTCTATCCTCGCCTCCTCCGGCGCGTTGCCGCCATGGCCGCCACGCAAGTCTTCGCCGATCAGCACCACGCGCTCGTCACGCTCCATTTCCTGGGCCAGCGCTTCCTTGACCGCTTCACGATAGGTTTTTATAGCCATTGTTATCACCCTCAATAGGAAACGTAGACGTCGGTCAGCAGGTCTTCCGGAGCCGGATAAGCGGCTGCGCGGGCTTTCGTTACGGCATCCCCGACCAGCGCTTCCACTTCCGCGTCGATCGCCGCCAGCTCCTCCCGGGTGACCTGTTTTTGGATCTTGTCGGTAAAGATCTTCAGCGGATCGTGCTGTTCACGCAGGCGCTGGACCTCACCCTCGGCGCGGTACAATGCCGGATCGCCCTCGAAGTGGCCGTGCCAGCGGAAGGCCTTGGCTTCAATCACGCTGGGGCCGCCCCCCTCGCGAGCGCGCTTGACCGCCTCTGCAGCGGCTTCGTAGACGGCAAAGAAATCGGTGCCGTCGACCGTCACCGCCGGGAGGCCGAAGCCGGCGGCGCGTTTGGCGATATCGCGGCCGCCGACGGCGTAGTCATGGCCGGTCCCTTCGCCATAGCCGTTGTTCTCGAAAATGAAGACGGCCGGTAATTGCAGCACCACGGCCATGTTCATGGCTTCAAATACCAGGCCCTGGTTGGAACCGCCATCGCCGGTGAAAGACACGCCGACGTTGCCGGTCTTCAGGGTTTTGGCCGTCAGCGCAGCGCCAATGGCCAACGGGGGGGCTCCGCCCACGATGGCGTTGGCACCCAGCATGCCTTTTGACAGATCGGCGATGTGCATAGAGCCGCCTTTGCCGCGACACAAACCGCTGTCCTTACCGAAAATCTCGGCCATCATGCCGTGAATATCACAACCTTTGGCAATGCAGTGACCGTGCCCACGGTGCGTAGAACCAATGAAATCGGCGTCGGTCAAATTTTCGCAGACCCCCACCGCAATAGCCTCCTCACCGGTATAAAGGTGAATGAAGCCCGGAATGTCACCGCTGGTATTTTCCTGATGCAGGCGCTCCTCGAATGTCCTGATCTCGCGCATCTTTCGGTAAGCCTGCAGCAAAGCCTGTTTGCTCAGCGTCATCTAATTCTCCTCAGTAAGGGTCGGACAGGCGGGGCTATTTGACAGGGTGAAAACACCCTAACCACACCAATACAAAAAATGTACGGGTGTTTCAGGAAGCTGCGAAGCCACCTGAATGGGGGGGTAAGTGGGGGTTTTCATGCTCGAGGTCAAACTTTATGAATTTTGTTTATCTATCCGGAAGTACGGCCCCGCTTCACCCCGGGCTCTGGCGTACAATTGAAAAAACAAAATACGGGCAGGCAACCACGGATGAAGCAATCGGATTTTGCAGGTTCCCAATCTACATCGTTGGTCTCGGGGCCTTTGCGGCTGACGAGAGGCTTGCCGCTCATCCTGACCAAATTCGTTCCGCCCCGCTCTTCTATCCTGCTGCTACAGCGCCCGCGCCTGCTCAAACGCCTCGATCAAGCGCACCTGCGCCGTCTGGCCGTCGTTTGTGCAGGCGCGGGATTCGGCAAAACCACGCTGTTGGCGCAATGGCACCAGCAGTTGATCGGCCAAGGTGAACGCGTTGCCTGGCTCAGCCTTGATGAGGACGACGATGACGTCTGGCAGTTCATCCCTTATCTGCTGCATGCTTTGCGCCCGCTCTATGCCGACTGGGACGCCGATTTTTGGCAGAACATGGAAGAGCAAGCGCCCTCGAGCTCGCTGCAGTTGCTGGCTGGGCTGATTAACCAATTGCATTATTGTCCGCACGACCTGTATCTGATCATCGACGACTTCCATATGATCAATGACGCCGGCGTACATGAAGCCCTGAGCTATCTGCTCAGGCATGCGCCTGCGGCGCTGCATCTGATCATCGGCAGCCGGTTCCACCCGAGCCTGTCGTTGAGCCGCCTGCAGGCCCAGGATCAGTTGGTGGAAATCTATGATCAGGACCTGCAGTTCACGCTCGAAGAAACCCGGAACTATTTCAGCCAGACGGTCGCCGTGCCGCTCAGCAATCAGGATGCCCTTCGGCTGCTGTCCGCGACGGAGGGCTGGATCGCGGGCATGAAGATCGCCTCGTTGTCCCCCGAATTGCGTGAAGACCCTGGGCACCTGATCCACAATCTGCGCGGGGGAACGCGGTCCATCGCCCGTTATCTGAAAGAAGTGGTGCTTGATCCGTTGCCGGCGGAAGTGCTCGACTTCCTGATGCAAACGGCGTTTCTCAATCGTTTAAATGCCGGGCTGTGCAACGCCGTCACCGGGCGTGACGACAGCGAGGCGATGCTGGAATGGATTGAGCGGCACAACCTGTTCTTGTCGGCCCTTGACGAACAAGGCTATTGGTTCCGCTATCATCCTCTCTTGCAGGAAACCCTGTGCGTGGCATTGCGCCATCGCGCCGATATCAACCTCAAACAGTTGCACGAACGCGCCAGTCATTGGTTCGCCGAACAGCTGTTGTGGGCTGAGGCGGTACGCCATGCGCTGGCCGCCGGCAAGCCGGTTCATAGCCCCGGCCAGGATGGTGCGAGCGCGCAATCCCTGGCTGAAGAGGGAGATATCGATACTCTGGTTTCCTGGATGCGTCACTTGCCGGCGAGCGTTGATCCGTCACGCATTGACCTTCAAATCAATCTGGCCTGGGCGCTGGCGCACTATTTCCGCTTCGATGAATCGCGACAGTTGCTCGACAGCCTCGACCAAATGGTGGCGGATCACCGTGACGGGATGGCCCGCAGCGCCTGGATCAAGTTGCGGGTAGTGCGCGCCATCTGCGAAGCCTTTGCCGAAAACATCCCCGAGAGCCTGGCGATTGTCGAGCCTCTGCTGGCCGAAGTGCCTTGCGGCGATACCTGGGTCGATGGCCTGATCTGCAATATTCTCAGCTACTGCCACGTGGTTAACCAGCGCTATGCCGAGGCCCTGGCGGTCCAACGCCATATGCCCAGCCCGGACAGCCCGCTGGACAATCTGTTCGTCTCGGTTTACCGCGCTTTTATCATCGCCCAGTGCCATCTTTGCCAGGGCGATTTGGAGAACGCCGGGCTGTATGCCGGCAATGCGTTGCGCCAGGCCGAGCGTTATACCGGCCCCCAGTCGACCAGCGGAGCGACGCTCGCGCCGCTGCTGGCGGAAATCGCCTACGAGCGCAGGCCCCTTGAGTCGCTCGATCCTCTGCTGGCGGATAGGCTCGAACTCATCGACCGTTTCAGCCCACCCGACGCGCTGAGCCGTTGCTACGCCTACCTTGCGCGGCAGGCCCTGCATGACGGCATGCCGCAGGAGGCAGAACGGCTGCTGGAACATGCGCAGCAGTTGGCGGTGTCTCGCGGGTGGCGCCGGTTGCAGGCTCTGTTGTTGGCCGAGCAAGTTAGAGTGCGTCTGCAACGTGCGGATCGCCCCGGTGCGGAGCAGTTGCAACGGCAGTTGGAACAGCTGGCGCGCCATGCCAGGATTGATGCCGAGCATCCTTGTCAACGTGCGATCGCACAGCATGCGGCACTCAGCCGCAGTCGCCTGTTGCTGGCCGCCGGCCAGATGCCGCAAGCCTGCAAACTGCTGGCCGAGTTGGTTACCGAACAGGAAAACCGACGCGACTGGCTCACCGCTGCGCGCCTGCGTGCGCTCTGGTCATTAGCCTTGTGGAAAGCCGGTAAAAACGCGGCTGCCTGCACTGCGCTGCAACCGGTTCTGCCACTGGCCGAACACCCGCATCTCATGCGAAGCATTCTTGATGCCGGCGACACCTTGCAACCTTTGCTTCTCCATATGCACGAAGGCCCTGCTGCCTGCAACGAGCAAGGTGCGCAGCTTCGCCTGGCAGATAAGGGCGCACTGGCCGGGGAAAGGCAGCTTCAAAGCAGCCATGACGTCTATTGGGGGCTCAGTGAACGCGAACTTCAGGTATTACGCCTGATCGCCGAGGGCCAGACGAACAAAGACATCGCTCGTTCCCTGGCTATTTCTGCACAGACCGTGAAATGGCACCTCAAGAACACTTACGCCAAGCTCAACGTCAACAGCCGTACCCAAGCCATGAGCCGTGCACTTGAAATGAAATTGCTGGATTAACAGGGCATTAAAGAATTGCCCAGGGCAAGGCCCCGGCATGAGAACGATAATCAACGAGAAGGAAAAGCCCTGTACATTCAGGGCTTTTATGCCTATCGCGTTGACTTAACGGAACGGTGAACTGAGAGGAACTTCCGCATCCGGCTGGTGCGTTATTCTGTTGCGCAGGTCACGCCGAACAAGTTCGATCGCCCAGAACCAGAATGCATGCCCCAGTATTTCTGAAACATACTCCTCGACGGGCAGCATGGATAAAGGCGGCGTTAAGCCAAGCAGCGGAAAACTGATGCCGTGAACGCACACCGTGGCAATTAAGCCGGCGAGCACGCCCTGCCAGAGTTTTACTTTCGGGAAGACTTCGGCAACCACGCAGTAGCCGATGGCAAACACCAACGAGAAAATAATGTGCGTCACCATAACCGGATTGATCACATGCTCCGAAAAGGTGTAAACCGTTGCCGTCGGATCTATGCCCAAATAATCTCTCAGGAAAAGATAGGGTGGATTAAACTCCGCGCGCCCATCCAGGATTGTCCTTGGCGGTAGCGGAACTTCTGCGCCCCACTTAACGAAGGCAGACAGCAGCCCGGCGATGACGCCGACAAAAAGCGCGACGCCATAACGGCGTCTTTCCAACGGTGTTTGCACAAAAAAATCCCTGATTTTCATATCCATCCCCTAAAAGCCATTAGTATTTATCGTTCAGCAATCAGGTTATATCCTCGCCAAAGTGTGATATTGATCACGATCATTTTTTGTTACCTTTGGTCGTAAATTTTCAAAAGAAGGGAAACATGTTTAGATAATCAGTAGCGGAAACCTGAGCGCTTTTTGCTTTTGGTTGCCATGGTCTTCCTGGCAATGCCTATCAATCCACGCAAACCCAATAGCCTGTAACTATTACAGAATTCAACCATTCCTATTTTATCTCTTGCCCAGCACTGTCTAAGCTTACTACTGAGTTTCCTTCTACCCGCCGTTGGCTCAGGTGAAGAAACCCAATAACGATCAGATTGACTCAGGGGTTCCCCCCATTAGCGCAACATCCGACACAAGCAGAGAGCGCATCATGACAACTGAAAGCAAATGCCCATTTTCGGGTGGCAACAACAAGACCCTTCCCCAGCGTGGTAATTCGAACCAGGACTGGTGGCCAAACCAACTTAGTCTGGAACACCTGCACCAACACTCCTCCCTGTCCAACCCGATGGACAAAGATTTCAACTACGCCGACGCTTTCAACAGCCTGGATCTGGCGGCGGTCAAACAAGATTTGCATGCCCTGATGACCGACTCTCAGGAATGGTGGCCGGCGGACTTCGGCCACTACGGCGGCTTGTTCATCCGCATGGCCTGGCATAGCGCCGGCACCTACCGTATCGGCGACGGCCGCGGCGGCGCAGGCTCCGGCCAGCAGCGTTTTGCCCCGCTCAACAGCTGGCCCGACAACGTGAGCCTCGACAAGGCCCGCCGCTTGCTGTGGCCTATCAAACAGAAGTACGGCCGTAAAATTTCCTGGGCCGACCTGCTGGTGCTAACCGGCAATGTGGCGCTGGAATCGATGGGCTTCAAAACCTTTGGTTACGCGGGCGGCCGCGCCGACGTTTGGGAACCGGACGACGTTTACTGGGGCGCGGAAAAGATTTGGCTGGAACCGAGCGGCGGCGAGAACAGCCGTTATTCAGGCGACCGCAATCTCGAGAACCCTTTGGCGGCGGTGCAAATGGGTTTGATCTACGTGAACCCGGAAGGCCCGGACGGCAACCCCGATCCGATTGCCGCAGCGCGCGACATTCGCGAGACCTTCGCCAGAATGGCAATGAATGACGAAGAAACCGTCGCGCTGATCGCCGGCGGCCATACCTTCGGCAAAACCCATGGCGCAGGCCCCGCTTCGCACGTCGGCCCCGATCCGGAAAGTGCAGGTTTGGAACAGCAGGGCCTCGGCTGGCAAAGCACCTTCGGTACCGGTAAGGGTAAAGATGCAATCACCAGTGGCCTTGAGGTCACCTGGACCACCACCCCGACCCAGTGGAACCATGACTTCTTCCGGCACCTGTTCGAATACGAGTGGGAGCTGTCGCAGAGCCCGGCTGGCGCGCACCAGTGGGTAGCCAAGGACGTCGGCGAAACCATTCCCGACGCGTTCGATCCGGCGAAGAAACATCGCCCTACCATGCTGACCACCGATCTGTCGCTGCGCTTCGATCCGGCGTACGAGCAGATTTCGCGCCGCTTCTTCCAGAATCCGGATGAGTTCGCCGACGCCTTCGCCCGCGCCTGGTTCAAACTGACCCATCGCGATATGGGCCCACGCGCACGTTATCTCGGCCCGGAAGTCCCGGCTGAAGAGCTGATTTGGCAGGATCCGGTTCCGGCGATTAACCATAAGCTGATTAATCAGCAGGATATCACCGATCTCAAAGGCAAAATCCTGGCCTCCGGCCTGCCGATTTCACAGCTGGTCTCCACCGCCTGGGCCTCGGCCTCCACCTTCCGCGGTTCCGACAAACGCGGCGGCGCCAACGGCGCCCGCATCCGCCTGGCACCGCAGAAAGACTGGGCGGTGAATCAGCCCGCTCAGCTGGCGCAAACGCTGGCCACGCTGGAAGGCATTCAGCGCACCTTCAACGATGCGCAGACCGACGGCAAAAAAGTCTCGCTGGCGGATCTGATCGTGTTGGCAGGCTGTGCTGGCGTTGAGCAGGCGGCGAGCAATGCCGGCCACCCGGTGGCCGTTCCTTTCACGCCGGGGCGCATGGACGCTTCGCAAGAGCAAACCGATATCGAATCGTTCGCGGCCATGGAGCCGGTGGGCGACGGTTTCCGCAACTACCTTGATACCCGTTACCGCATTTCTCCCGAGGCATTGCTGGTGGACAAGGCGCAGTTGCTTACCCTGAGCGCGCCGGAAATGTCGGTGCTGTTGGGCGGATTGCGGGTGTTGAACGCCAACGTCGGCCAAAGCCAGCACGGCGTGTTGACTCAGCGGCCTGAAACGCTCACCAACGATTTCTTCGTTAACCTGCTGGATATGGGCACAACCTGGAAAAAGGCGGATGAGGACGGCGTGTTTGAAGGCCAGGATCGCCAGACCGGTGCGCTGAAATGGACGGCAACCCGCGCCGATCTGATCTTCGGTTCACATGCGCAACTGCGGGCGCTGGCAGAAGTTTACGGCAGTGCGGATGCCCAGGAGAGTTTTGTTCGGGACTTTGTCGCCGCCTGGAACAAGGTCATGAACCTCGATCGCTTCGATATCGCTTAAACTTCGTTTAAAGATCGTCAAAATGGCCCGCCTGAGATCCCTCAGGCGGGCTTTTTGCATTTATATTACGCTCAGCCGGCCTCGCGTATCCGCTTGATATCGCGTAGAGGAGGCGCGCCAAACAGGCGGGTATATTCACGGCTGAACTGCGAGGCGCTCTCATAGCCTACCCGCACCGCCGCGCTGCCGGCATCCAGCCCTTCATTCATCATCATCTGCCGTGCCTCCTGCAAACGCAGGCTCTTCAAATATTGCAGAGGGCTCATGCCGGTCAGTGCGCGGAAGTGCTGCCTGAATGTCGATGGGCTCATGCAGGCTTTGGCGGCCAAGGCTTCCATCGACAAATCCTGCGCAAAGTTGAGTTTGAGCCACGACAACACCCGGGCAATTTGCTGGCTTGGCGATCCCTGCGCGACCAAATTCCGTAATGTCAGTCCATGTTGCCCGTTCAGTAACCGAATGGTGATCTCCTGCAAGATCAGCGGGTAAATCGACGTCATCAACGCCGGTTCATCCAACAGGCTAACCAAGCGACTTACCGCTTCCAGAAGGCCATCGTCCAGTTCAACCACCGATACGGCCCTGCCGCCGGACACTTTCGCTCCAGCGGCGAAATCAAGCTCAGCCGCCAGCTGTGAGATAAGCCGGGCATCCAGCGCCAGGCGCACCCCAAGATAGGGTTCGGCGACACTGGCCTGGGTAACATAAGACACCACCGGCAGATCAACCGAGGTAATCAGCGACTGCCCAGGCCCGTAGTCGAAGATCTCATTGCCGAGCGTGACCCGCTTTCCCCCCTGAACGGTTAACCCCAACCCCAGCCCGTAAATACAGGGCATCGGCGCCGTGACGGCATTTCTGCGGTAAATCGTCAGTGCAGGTATGGCGGTAGGGTAATCGCCATCAGTAGCGGCAATATCTGCCACCAGATTGGCCAGCGTCGCGTTGTTCGCTCTGGTGTGGGTCAGCATTGGATTCGCTCTCGCAACTAAAAAGGGTCAGTAAAAAGTCTACCATCTCGCCGCCCGCTTATTGCATATATCAATGCCAATCCGTTGAATCAGGCAAGAATTGAATCGAATCCGGCAAGCGCTCCGCACCTTGCTCCGGCGATACTGTTCGCCATTGAGACATCGTCTTGGCCCTTCCCCATCACACAGGTTCAATTATGAAAAACGTTCTGATAATCAACACGCACCAGTTATACGAAGGCATTTCGTCAGGCGGTTTAAATGCGACCCTGCTCGGCGTGATCCGCGACGAGATGGAAACGCGCGGCCATAAAGTGCAGCAGACCGCCATCGAGCGAGGTTACGATATTGCTGAAGAGGTGAGAAAGCACCTCTGGGCCGACATCATTATCCTGCAATCGCCGGTCTACTGGTTCGGCACGCCCTGGATCTACAAAAAATATGTCGACGAGGTCTTTACCGCCGGGTTGATGCAACAAAGCATGCTGGTTGATGACGGCAGAACCCGCCAGGACCCGGACCGGCAATACGGCAGCGGCGGAAAAATGCAGGGCAAAAAATACATGCTGTCGTTAACCTGGAACGCCCCGCAGCAGGCATTTGAGGATAATAACCAGCAGCTTTTCGCCGGCAAGTCCGTCGATGATATTTTCGTCAGCAATACCGCCAATTATAAATTCTGCGGTGTCGATATCCTTCCCGCCTTCTCCTGTTTCGACGTGATGAAATCACCAGACATCAGCAATGACATAGAACGGCTGAAACAGCACCTGACGAACCTGTTCGGCTAAGCAGCGCCGCATTTCCCGCTTCATCATTTTCGACCGCTGGCGATCTCTGCCGCAATCCCCGCTTAAGGCAACTTAAGCGGGCTTTTTGCTTTCAGGCCCCCTTCCCCCTTTCCGCCTCGTCAGAGGAGAGCAGCCGTTCACCAAGAAAATCGATAAAAACGCGCAGCTTAGGCGCCAGATATTTACTGGACGGCCAGATGACCCGGAACGTCCCCTGATGCTCGGTGTAGCTCCCGAGTACCCTTCGCAACTCGCCGCTTTGTAACGCCTCGTGCACCATAAAATCCGGCAGGCAAGCGATACCCAGCCCGGCCTGGGCTACCTGTACCAGCGCCTCGGTAGTATTGCAGATCATCGTGGCGGGCAACTCCGGCAGGGCTTCGCCCGGCAATAGCCGCAGCGGCCAGGGCTCAAACCGCCCCGTGGTGGGAAATTTATGCTGCAGGCAGGCGTGACCGAGCAAATCCGCGGGTTTCTCCGGCTCGCCGCGCCGTTTTAAATAGTCCGGCGACGCCACCAACACCAGTTCGAAAACACCCAACCGGCGGGATACCAGCCGTGAATCGGCCGGTTCGCCGGTGCGCACCACCGCGTCAAACCCTTCTTCAACGATGTCGACCAGACGGTCGGAAAAATCCACGTCCAGCTCGATATCCGGATACCGATGCATAAAAGCCGTCAGCACCGGCATCATCAGCCCGCTGACCAATGGCAGGCTGATGCGCAGTTTGCCGCGCGGCGCGGCCCGGGTATCCGCCAGTTCAAGCTCGGCGGCGGCTATCTCCGCCAAAATGCGGCGGCAGCGTTCAAGAAACAACGCGCCTTCGGCTGTCAACGTCACGCTGCGGGTGCTGCGGTGAAACAAGCGCACTTCCAACCGTTCCTCCATGCGTGCCACGCTTTTACCCACGGCGGAGGAGGATACGCCCAATTGCCGACCGGCATCAGAGAAACTGCGCGTTTCCGCGACCTGAACAAACGCCAGAATACCGCTGAGACTGTCCATGATGCCCTCTGTTATTTTGGACGTTTTTGTCCGATATCCATGGAAATTTAGCCTATTTTTCTTCAGTGCGGGAGGGATTATGTTGATGGCTATGCAGTGATAACGCTGCGCAGCCCCGTTTATGGGCCTTTCCATTATGTGAAAGATGAAAACATGACGCAGATAACTTCCACCGCAGACCGCATTGAGATTCGGGTATGGCTGCAATTGCTGGCCGCCTGCCTGACCGGCATTCTTATTCCTTTGAGCTTCACTGGCCCGGCGGTGGTGCTGCCTTCCATCAGCCACTCGCTGGGCGGCACCGCCGTACAACTGAGCTGGGTAGTCAACGGTTATATCCTCACCTATGGCAGCGCGATGATGGCCGCCGGTAGCCTGACCGACATTTATGGGCGCAAGCGCGTCTGGCTGATCGGGCTGGGCGCGTTCACCCTTCTGACTCTGATGATCCCTTACTCACCCTCGGTAGTGGGGATAGATATCCTGCGGCTGGCGCAAGGTCTGGCCGGCGCGGCCGCTTTCGCCGGAGCCATGTCATCGTTGGCGCAAACCTTCCACGGGCCGGTTCGCACCCGGGTATTCAGCCTGCTGGGCACCACGTTCGGCATTGGCCTGGCTTTCGGGCCGCTGGCATCCGGCTGGCTGGTGGTTACAGCAGGCTGGCAATGGGTGTTTATCGCCACCGCGTTGATTGCCGTTGTGGGGTTTGTGCTGGTGCTGTTCGCGGCCATCGAGTCCCGCAATCCCCATGCGGCGGGGCTGGACTGGCCCGGCGCGATCAGTTTCACTGCTGCGCTGACGTTATTCACCTACGCGATCCTGCTCGCGCCGGAAAACGGCTGGCGCAGCCTGTCGGTAGCCGGTTCATTATTGTTATCCCTGGGGGTGTTTATTGGCTTCGTGCTGATTGAACGGCGGGTGGCGCGGCCAATGCTCGATTTGACCTTGTTCCGCAGCCCCCGCTTTATTGGGGTTCAGGTACTGGCCGCCTCACCGGCATTCTTTTTTGTGGTGCTGATCGTCATGCTGCCGGGGCGCTTTATCGGCATTGACGGGCAGAGCGCATTCGAGGCCGGCAAAACCATGATTGCCCTGGCGGCACCGTTGCTGATAGTGCCCTTTATCGCGGCACTGTTGGCGCGGCGTTTTACCTCTGGCCTGCTCTCCGGCGTCGGGTTGCTGCTGACCGCCGCAGGATTGGCCTGGCTCGGTCATGGGTTAACGGAAAATAGCGGTAACGGCCTGATAGTACCGATGCTGTTGATCGGCACCGGTATCGGCCTGCCCTGGGGATTGATGGATGCGATGGCGGTCAGCGTGGTGGAAAAAGAGCGGGCGGGTATGGCTACCGGCATTTTCAACGCGGTACGTGTCTCAGCCGATGGCATCGCCATCGCGATTGCCGGCGCGGTGCTCGCCTTGCTGATTCAGGGTGGCCTGCTTGACGCACTGTCCGGCGCTGCCGGTACGCACTCCATCACCGAGGCGGCCAACCGCGCGGCGCTGGGCGATCTCGACCACGCCGCCGCATTGCTGCCCGGCCAACGCCGGCTAACGCTGCAGATCTATGATCAGGCGTTCCGCACCCTGCTTTATCTGCTGGCCGTTGGCGCAGCCGGCACCGCATTGCTGGTGTTTATGTTATTAGGCCGTTTGCATGCGCATGACGGCGCGGCACAAGAAAAGTAAACGCAGCCGTCAGGCCCGATGCTGCAATAAACGCTCGCTGCGATAGAAGCTGAACAGGCACCAGCCCAGAGCAATCAACGCCAGCGGTGCGCCGACAAAGCCGATGTTGCCCATGCCCAGGTGCAGGCTGACCTGATTGCCCAACAGCGCACCGGCGCCGATACCGAAATTGTACAACCCGGAGTAGATAGACATCGCGACGTCGGTGGCATCCGGCGCCAGGTTCAACACCTTGGCCTGCATCGACAGGCCAATCGCCATGATCGCCACGCCCCATACCGCAAACAACAGCGTCAGGTGGGTTTCGTCACCGGAGGCCGGCAGCAGCAGCAACAGGCTCAACATCAACAATGCGATGGCGCCGATGAAAAAACCCGACGGGAAACGTTCGCTGAAACGGCTGAACAGCAGGCTGCCGAAAATGCCGGCGGCCCCGAACAGCAACAGCATCAGGGTGGTGAAGTTTTCCGACAGCCCGGCCACGGTCTGGATAAAGGGTTCGATATAGCTGTAAGCGGTAAAATGCGCCGTCACCACGATAATGGTCAGCATATACAGGCGAACCAGCGCCGGGCGCTTAAACAGGACCGGCACGCTGGCCAGGGAGCCGGAATGCTCGCTTTTCAGAACCGGTAACAGACGCCACAGCAGCGCCAGCGCGAAAGTGGCGCAGACCGCGATGCCGATAAAGGTCATGCGCCACCCCAGCAGTTGGCCGACGATGCGCCCCAACGGCAGGCCAAGCACCATCGCCAGTGCGGTGCCGCCCGCCAGCATGCTCAACGCGTGCGCTTTCTTGCCCGCAGGGGCCACGCGAATCGCCAGCGAGGCGGTGATCGACCAGAATACCGAGTGGGCCAGCGCGACCCCGGCGCGGGAAATCACCAGCGTGGTGAAGTTCCACGCCACGGCGGTCAACACATGGCTGGCGATAAACAGAACAAACACCCCGATCAGCAGTTTGCGGCGCTCAATCTTGCTGGTCAGCAACATGCACACCAGTGAAGCGGCGGCGACGATCCAGGCGTAAATCGTGATGATCAACCCGACCTGCTCGGTTTGCATCGAGAAGCTTTGGGCGATATCGCTCAATAACCCGACCGGAATAAACTCGGTGGTATTGAAGATAAAGGCCGAAATGGCGAGGACAACCACGCGCAACCAGGCGGTCGAGCGCGAGACGTGGGTGTGTTCCATATTTAACGGGGTCCGGACAGATGCGAGCAGTAGCGATATTTTAACCAACTGCCGGTTAAAATGCGACATGCGTCACATTTTTATTGTGCTGTATTTTTCGACAACCTGCTGCCGAACTGGAACACCCGTTGCCGGTCAATCCTCCGGGCCGATCCCCCGCTTTCCCCTGCCTGTCTCATCGCCGGCCGCTGCCACTCCCGCATGGCGAAATGCTGTGCTAATCTGTTGAACCCATACCTTTTTTTCTCACAGTATTTGATCACCCGGCAGTCGCACCTTATTAACGAGGAAACCATGTCATTCATCTATGATTGGGCAGTGCTGCGGTTACGCGGTATTTACGATCGCCGCATCTCCGGCGCGCCGGTGCTCGACAGCGATCGCCTGTTCCCCGACGCACAGCGTTTTACAGCCGCCTGGCCGCAGATACGTGACGAGGCGCTGAGCGTTGCCCAGGATCTGCGCAATATCCCGCGTTTTCACGAGATCATGAGCGAACAGGCGTCGATCTCCGCCAACGACGCGCGCGACTGGCGGATGTTTATCATGCAGGCCTATGGCCAGCCGATAACCCGCAATCTTGAACGCTGCCCGACACTGGCCGGGCTGATCGCCACCTCACCGGACGTGCTTTCCGCCTCGTTGTCCTTCCTGGCGCCCGGCAAACAGGTACCGGCGCACCGTGGCCCGTTTCGCGGCATTCTGCGCGGTTATCTGGTGCTGTCGATGCCCAAACGGGCCGACGGCGTTCCCGCTGCGGTGCTGAAAGTCGATGGGCGCGAATACCGGTTGAACGAGGGGGAATTTATGCTGTGGGACGATACCTTCGAACACGAAGTGTGGAACGACAGCGAGGAAGTGCGCACCGTGCTGCTGCTGGATATTCGCCGCCGCGATTTGCCCGCCGGCCTGCGTTTGTTGTCCAACGGCATCATCGCGCTGGTGCGGCTGAACGTACGCTGGATCCAGCGCCAGTTCTGAATCGATGGCCGGGAGCCTCCAGGCCCCCGGCATGAGGGTTCAAATCCCGCCCAGATAGGCTTTCCTCACCTCCTGATTGCTCAACAACTCCGCACCGCTGCCGGTCAGACGAATTTGGCCGTTGACCATCACATAGCCGCGATCGGACAGTTTCAGCGCATGGTTGGCATTTTGTTCCACCAGAAACAGCGTCATGCCGCCACGGGTCAGCTCGCGCAGAATACTGAAGATCTGTTTGACGATAATCGGCGCCAGGCCCAGGCTCGGCTCGTCCAGCAGCAGCAGCTTCGGCCGGCTCATCAGCGCGCGGGCGATGGCCAACATTTGCTGCTCACCGCCGGACATGGTCATCGCACGCTGGTTGCGCCGCTCCTTCAGGCGCGGGAACAGATCGAACATGCGTTGCAAATCTTCATCCACATAACGGTTGCCGACAGTAATAGTGCCCATCAGCAGGTTTTCCTCCACGCTCATATCCGGGAAAATACGCCGCCCCTCGGGGGCCTGGGCGATGCCGCTGCTGGCCACGTAATGGGTGGAGCGCCGGCTGATATCTTCGCCGCAAAACAGGATCTGCCCGCCGCTGATGCGCGGCTGGCCGAAAATTGACATCAGCAGCGTGGATTTCCCCGCGCCGTTGGCGCCGATCAGCGCGACCGTTTCCCCTTCGTTCACCTGCAACGACACCTGCTGCAACGCCTGGATCGGGCCATAAAACACGTCTACGTCGCGAAACTCCAACATCGCATTGCTCATCCCGCCAGCTCCTCTTCATCCGCACCAAGGTAAGCGGCGATCACCGTATCGTTATGCTGAATTTCTTTCGGCGTACCCTCGGCGATGACGTCGCCGTGATCGAGCACAATCACCCGATCGGAGATCTCCATCACCATGCCCATATCGTGTTCGATCAACAGCACCGTAATACCGTGATGCTGGCGCAGAAAACGGATAATGCGGCTCAGCGTCGCCGTCTCCACCGGGTTCAGCCCGGCGGCCGGTTCGTCGAGACAAATCATCTCCGGCGTGGTGCACATGGCGCGGGCGATCTCCAGCCGCCGCTGCTGGCCGTAGGACATCTCCCCCGCCAGCCGGTTGGCGCAGTCCGTCAGCTCCACCACCTCCAACCAGTAGAAGGCGCGGTTCAGCGCGTCGTTTTCCGCCCGGCGATAACCGGGCGTATTGAGCACGCCGGCGATCAAATTGCGGTTGCTCAGCATGTGCTGGGCCACCAGCAGATTCTCCACCACCGACATCTCGCGGAACAGCCGGATATTCTGGAAGGTGCGCGCCAGCCCGGCGCGATTGACCAGATGGGTGCCGCCGAACATTTTATAGTAGACGCGCGAACCGAGCCGCTTTGGGTTAACCCAGTCGCCGGCGCGGAACTTCTGCCCCAACACCTGGATAACGTCGGTCGGCCGCTTATGGGTGTTGAGCAGGATCGCGCCGCCGGTGGCGCGGTAGAAACCGGTCAGGCAGTTGAACACCGTGGTTTTTCCGGCACCGTTAGGGCCAATCAATGCGGTGATGGAGCCGCGTTCAACCGACAGATTCACGTCGTTCAGCGCCTTGATGCCGCCAAAATGCATCATCAGGTGCTCAACCCGCAAGATAGCGTCGCTCATGGCACCACCCCCTTGCGCGGCGCAAAGCTGGTGCGGCTGATACGGACCAGCCCGCGCGGCCGCCAGATCATCATCGCCACCATCAGCACACCGAACAGCAGCACCCGGTATTCGGCAAAGCTGCGCAGCAGTTCCGGCGCCACCGTGAGCACAAACGCCGCCAGCACCACGCCGATGGTCGAGCCCATGCCGCCCAGCACCACGATCGCCAGGATCAACGCCGACTCAAAGAAGGTGAACGACGTGGGATTGACGAACCCCTGGTAGGTGGCGAAAAACACCCCGGCCAGACCGGCGGTGGAAGCGCCCATCATAAAGGCCGACAGCTTCACCAGCACGTGGTTCAGGCCAAGCGAACGGCAGGCGATTTCATCCTCGCGCAACGCCTCCCAGGCGCGGCCGATCGGCATGCGCGTCAGCCGGTGTTTGATGTACAGCACCAGCAACACCACCAGGAACAGCACCGCATAGATAAAAATAAACTTCAGGTTGGGGTTGTAGGCAATACCGAGGAATTCGTGGATCGGCACGCCGCCGTCCTTCGCCCGCCGGCCAAACTCCAGGCCGAACAGGGTCGGGGCCGGCACCGAAATGCCGTTTGGCCCGCCGGTCAGCGACATCCAGTTATTCAGCACCAGCCGGATGATTTCACCGAACCCCAGCGTGACGATCGCCAGATAGTCGCCGTGCATGCGCAACACCGGGAACCCCAGCAGCGCCCCCGCCAGCGCCGCCATCAGCGCCCCCAGCGGCAGCATCGCCCAGAACCCCAGCCCGAGATACTGGTAGCCCAGCGCCAGTCCGTAGGCACCGATGGCGTAAAACGCCACGTAGCCCAGATCCAGCAACCCGGCCAGCCCGACCACAATGTTCAGCCCCAGCCCAAGCAACACGTAAATCAGCCCCAGTATCGCCACCGTCAGCAGATATTTGGTGGCGACGAACGGGAACAGCAACGCAATCACCGCCATCAGCGGGATTATCCAGCGCAGGCTGGTCTTGGCCCCTATCGGCCGGACATACACCCCGTCATTGCCGCCGTCGAACCGCGCCAATACCTTGCGCCCCGGCGCAGTTTGCAGGAACAGGCTCAGCAGCAGCCGCCCGGCCATCACCGCGGCAATAATCCACACCAGCCGGCGCGGCTCAAAGTTAAAACTGTAGCCGTTCAGCACGATGCCAACGATCGGCCCGAACACGATCAGGGCGATCAGCCCCGCCAGCACGGCGTCCAGCAGGCTGCGTTTCACGTTCAGCCCTTGGTGAACCACTGTTTGCGACATAGTTTCCCCCTCAAACCTTAGCGACCATTGGCCGTCCGAGCAGGCCCTGAGGGCGGAAAAT
>RCUM01000479.1_pt1 | contig 23600 bp, 17 predicted proteins | sample 2166141 | NCBI WGS metagenome assembly RCUM01 (sample SAMN09932756, study PRJNA488358) | compost metagenome | isolation source: compost soil in crotonic acid-enriched | place: Germany: Experimental Botanical Garden
CTATGCGATACCGCCGATCATGCTGGTGTTGTGCTGGGCGGCTTATCGTCAGCGCAGCGGCGGCGAATACATCGATTATTTTGCGCTTTCACTGCGCCTGATCGGCACGTTGGCGCTGGTGCTCACTTCGTGTGGCCTGGCGGCATTGAATGTCGACGATCTCTATTACTTCGCCTCCGGCGGTGTGATCGGCAGTTTGCTGAGCAACGCCATGTTGCCGTGGTTCAACGGCATTGGTGCCACCCTGGGGCTGCTGTGCGTTTGGGCTGCGGGGCTGACACTGTTTACCGGCTGGTCCTGGCTGGTGATCGCCGAGCGTATCGGCGGCGTGGTGCTGGGGACGGCGACCTTTATGACCAATCGTTCACGCCGTGAAGACCGTTATCACGACGATGATGACCGTTACGTCGAAGAGCAACCCGAATCTGCAGACAAGGAAGCCGCGCTTGCTGCGGCTACCACAGCGACGGCGGCCAATGCAGCGGAAGATGACGTATTGTTCTCAGCGCCTTCGGTCACGGAAACCGCGAAAATGGCGGCGGAAGATGCCGAAGATCCGTTGCTCAGCGGCCTGCGGGCTCATGATGACGAAGATGCGGATATCGTACCTGTTGCGCCAGCGCCAGCCAGCGCACCTGCCACAGCGGCACCTGTTGTCGCTCAGGCACCGTCGGTTACTGCGGCACCGGCGGCTCCGGCCTCGGTGAACCAGCATCCGATGAGCGCGGTAGCGGAAAACACCGCGCCGCCGCTGTACTCGTTTGAAATCCCTGAAGAGACACCAACGCCGAAGACGACGCGCCCGGTCGACCCTTACCGGGATGACGATGAGCCTCGTATGGGGAATTGGGATGCTCCGGCCGTATCGCCGTCGCACGACCGCTCTCCATTTGATTTCTCTGCCGCACAACGTGATCATGTTGATGTCAGTGCTCCGGCCGGTTTCAGTGCCGCCGAGCCTGCCGTTTCACCGTTTGGCAGCGCGAAGCCTCAGGCACCCGCCGCAGCGACGGCAATTGCCGGTGCTGTTGCCGCCAATACCTTTATGCCGGCCTTTACCGCCACCAGTGACGCGAACTCGCAGGTGAAACAAGGCCTCGGCCCTGAATTGCCGCGCCCGAACCCGGTGCGTATTCCGACCCGGCGTGAGCTGGCTTCCTACGGCATCAAGCTGCCTTCGCAGCGTATGGCCGAACAGGAACAACGCACCCGTGAGGACGACGAGCCATTGCAACAGGCTGATAATCTTTCGCAAGATGATGAAGCCCTGCAGGAAGCAGCCTTGCGCCAGGCGTTTGCCGAGCAGCAAAGCCAGCGTTACGGCGGGGAGCCTGAGGCAGATAATCTGGATGATGAAGCTGCTCTGCAGGAGGCCGCGCTGCGTCAGGCGTTTGCCGACCAGCAAAGCCAGCGCTATGGCCAGCCAGCCGCCGCGCCATCGGTGGCACCAACTACGCCGGTAGATACCCGCAATGCGTTCGGCTTCTCGCCGATGGATGATTTGGTTGATGATGGCCCGGTTGAGCCACTGTTCACCCTGTCGCCGCAGATGGAAGAACGTATTGAGCTGCAAAGCGAGCGTGAAGATGATGTGCCGTTCGGTCAGTTTGAGCCAGCCGCGCCGGCTCAGCCTCAGACCCCGCCGGTACAGCCGTATCAGCCTGCTTATCAACAACCGCAGCAGCAACCGGTCGTGCAGCAACAGCCGCCTGCCTATCAGCAACCAGTGGCGCAACCGGAGCCTGCTGCTGTGCAGCAGCCGGCGATGGACAGCCTGATCCACCCGTTCCTGATGCGTAACGAAATGCCGTTGCAAAAACCGACCACGCCGTTGCCGACGCTGGATCTGCTGACCGAAGCCCCGAAAGAGGTGGAGCCGGTGGATACCTTCGCGCTGGAGCAAAAGGCGCGTTTGGTGGAAGCGAGTTTGGCCGACTACCGGGTGAAAGCCGACGTAGTGGATATTTTACCTGGCCCGGTTATTACCCGCTTTGAGCTGGATTTGGCGCCGGGGGTCAAGGCTGCGCGTATTTCCAACCTGTCACGCGATCTGGCGCGTTCCCTGTCAACTTCCGCCGTGCGTGTGGTAGAGGTCATTCCCGGCAAGCCTTATGTCGGATTGGAGCTGCCTAACGTTAAACGTCAGACGGTTTATCTGCGCGAAGTGCTGGATTGCCCAGCGTTCCGCGACAATCCGTCGCCGCTGGCGATTGTCCTGGGGAAAGACATTTCCGGTGAGCCGGTGGTGGCCGATTTGGCGAAAATGCCACATCTGCTGGTGGCCGGTACTACGGGCTCCGGTAAGTCGGTTGGGGTCAATGCCATGATCCTGAGCATCTTGTATAAGGCCACGCCGAAAGAAGTGCGCTTTATCATGATCGACCCGAAAATGCTGGAACTGTCGGTATATGAAGGCATTCCGCACCTGTTGACGGATGTGGTAACCGACATGAAAGACGCCGCTAACGCCCTGCGTTGGTGTGTCGCCGAGATGGAGCGTCGCTACAAGCTGATGTCTGCACTGGGTGTGCGTAACCTGGCCGGTTATAACGAACGCGTCGATCAGGCTGAAGCGATGGGGCGCCCGATCCCGGATCCTTTCTGGAAACCGAGCGACAGCATGGACATTACGCCGCCTGTGTTGGAGAAAGAGCCTTACATCGTGGTGATGGTGGACGAATTCGCCGACCTGATCATGACGGTGGGCAAGAAGGTTGAGGAACTGATCGCTCGTTTGGCACAGAAAGCGCGTGCTGCGGGGATCCACCTGGTGCTGGCGACCCAACGGCCGTCGGTGGATGTGATCACCGGCCTGATCAAGGCCAACATCCCAACCCGTATCGCCTTTACCGTATCCAGCAAGATTGACTCGCGCACTATCCTCGATCAGGGCGGTGCAGAATCTCTGCTGGGGATGGGTGACATGCTGTATCTGGCGCCTAACTCCTCCATTCCTGTACGTGTGCATGGTGCATTTGTGCGCGATCAGGAAGTGCATGCGGTGGTTAAGGATTGGAAAGCGCGTGAGCGGCCTCAATATAAAGAGGGTATCCTCAGCGCCGGTGACGACGGTGAGGGTGGCGCCGGCGGCGGCCTGGAAGGTGACGAAGAGCTGGATCCGCTGTTTGATCAGGCGGTGGAGTTTGTGGTGGATAAACGCCGCGCTTCTATCTCCGGCGTGCAGCGTCAGTTCCGCATCGGCTATAACCGCGCTGCGCGCATCATCGAACAGATGGAAGCGCAGGGCATCGTCAGCGAGCAGGGGCATAACGGCAACCGCGAGGTGCTGGCACCGCCACGGCATGACTGATGAAGCTTTAATCGTTGTTATTCAATAATAAAGGGCCGCTTAGCGGCCCTTGTGCAAAGAAGCGTAAACCCGTCTGCTTCTCGGAACATTGGCCTATCTGCCGGCTTGTGGCTTCGGGTAAAGTAACGTTGGTTAAGGGTTAATTTGACCCGCACGGCACCGCCTTGCGGTTAACGCATTTCATAAGGTATCTGGAATAATGAAAAAACTGTTAGTTGCCTGTTGTCTGCTTTCGGGATTCGCTTCCACCTCCGTGCTGGCCGACGCCGCGCAGGATTTGCAAAGTCGCCTGGCGAAAGTGAACAGTTTCCACGCCAGCTTCTCCCAGACCGTGACCAGCAGCGATGGCGCTGCGGTACAGCAGGGTGAAGGTGAACTTTGGGTGAAACGTCCCAACCTGTTTAACTGGCACATGACCTCGCCGGATGAGAGCGTGCTGGTATCAGACGGTCAGACCCTGTGGTTCTACAACCCCTTTGTTGAGCAGGTGACCGCCACCTGGCTGAAAAATGCCACCGGCAATACGCCGTTTATGCTGATCACCCGCAATAACGCCAATGACTGGAAACAGTACAACGTTAAACAGAAGGGTAATGATTTCGAGCTGACGCCAAAATCCAGCAGCGGCAACCTGAAACAGTTCGCCATCAGCGTGGATAACAGCGGCACTATCCGCAATTTTGCCGCGGTTGAGCAGGACGGTCAGCGCAGCTCTTACACGCTGAAAAGCCAGCAGAATGTTGCTGCCGATGCCAGCAAATTTAAATTTACCCCGCCGAAGGGGGTGACGCTGGACGACCAGCGCCAGTGAGGTCCGCGTGAGTAATATGTCGCTCGATTTTTCCCAGAATGAATTCCAGCCGTTGGCCGCGCGGATGCGGCCGACCACGCTGGCACAGTATATCGGCCAGCAACATCTGCTGGCCGCCGGCAAGCCTTTGCCGCGTGCAATCGAGGCGGGGCAACTGCATTCGATGATTCTGTGGGGGCCACCGGGCACCGGGAAAACGACGCTGGCAGAATTGATCGGTCGTTATGGTCAGGCGGACGTCGAGCGTATTTCTGCCGTCACGTCCGGGATCAAAGAGATCCGCGAGGCGATCGAGCGTGCACGCCAAAACCGTGACGCCGGTCGCCGCACTATCCTGTTTGTCGATGAGGTCCATCGCTTCAACAAAAGCCAGCAGGATGCCTTCCTGCCGCACATTGAAGACGGCACCATCACCTTTATCGGCGCCACCACCGAAAACCCGTCTTTTGAGCTTAACTCGGCGCTATTGTCACGGGCCCGTGTTTATTTGCTGAAGGCACTGACTGCCGAAGATATCAGCCAGGTGCTGGATCAGGCGATGCAGGACAGCAGCCGGGGCTTTGGCGGCCAGAATATCGAACTGCCGGAAGAGACGCGCCGCATGTTGTCGGAGCTGGTTGGCGGCGACGCTCGTCGGGCGCTGAACAGCCTGGAGATGATGGCGGACATGGCGGAGATCAACGCCAAAGGCATTCGCGTGTTGACGCCGGAATTACTGAAAGAGGTCTCTGGCGAACGCAGTGCGCGTTTCGATAATAAAGGCGACCGCTTTTACGATCTGATCTCGGCGTTGCATAAATCGGTGCGTGGTTCAGCGCCGGATGCTGCGTTGTACTGGTATGCACGTATTATTACCGCCGGGGGCGATCCACTGTATGTGGCGCGCCGGTTGCTGGCGATTGCTTCTGAAGATGTGGGGAATGCCGACCCGCGTGGCATGCAGGTAGCCATTGCGGCCTGGGACTGCTTTACCCGCGTCGGCCCGGCGGAGGGCGAAAGGGCGATTGCTCAGGCTATCGTCTATTTGGCCTGCGCGCCAAAAAGCAACGCGGTTTACACGGCCTTCAAAGCGGCAATACGTGATGCCAAAGAGATGGCTGATTATGATGTACCCGAGCATCTGCGCAATGCGCCAACCAAGCTGATGAAGGAAATGGGGCTGGGTGCAGAATATCGTTACGCTCACGATGAGCCCAATGCCTATGCCGCCGGCGAGGATTACTTCCCACCCGAAATGGCCAGGACGCGTTACTATCATCCAACCACGCGCGGGCTGGAAGGTAAAATTGGCGAAAAGCTGGCATGGCTGGCTGAGCAGGATCAAAATAGCCAGACAAAACGCTACCGCTAGCGTTGCCGTTGCGGTAAGGTTAGCGGGTATCACCCTTTCTTTATTCGGTTGATATTCAGCCAAATAAAACGACAAATTTTCTTTCAATAACAATAAGCACAGGATTAGCATGCTCGATCCCAATCTGCTGCGTAATGAGCTAGACGCAGTCGCCGTCAAACTGGCTCGCCGAGGCTTTAAACTCGATCTGGATCTGCTGCGTTCGCAAGAAGAGCGCCGCAAAGTTCTGCAGGTGGAATCCGAAACGCTGCAGGCAGAACGTAACTCCCGATCGAAATCCATCGGCGCGGCTAAAGCGCGCGGGGAAGACATTGAGCCGCTGCGTCGCGAAGTAAACGAACTGGGTGACAAGCTGGACACGGCCAAGGCCGCGCTGGATCAGCTGCAGGCTGAAATCCGTGACTATGCGTTGGCGATCCCGAACCTGCCTGACGATGAAGTACCAGACGGTAAAGACGACAGCGATAACCTGGAAGTCAGCCGCTGGGGCGAGCCGCGCCAGTATGATTTCGCGGTACGCGATCACGTCGATCTGGGCGAAATGGCCGGTGGTTTGGACTTTGCCGCTGCGGTAAAACTGACCGGTTCACGCTTTGTGGTGATGAAAGGGCAAATTGCCCGTATGCACCGCGCGTTGTCCCAGTTCATGCTGGATCTGCATACCGAACAACACGGCTACCAGGAAACTTACGTTCCTTACCTGGTTAACCATGCTACACTGTTCGGTACCGGCCAGTTGCCGAAATTTGGTGAAGACTTGTTCCACACCAAACCGCTGGAAGAAGAATCCGACAGCAGCAACTACGCACTGATCCCAACCGCAGAAGTGCCATTGACCAACCTGGTGCGCGACGAGATCCTGGAAGAGGAATCTCTGCCGCTGAAGATGACTGCGCATACGCCTTGTTTCCGTGCCGAAGCCGGTTCTTATGGCCGTGACACCCGTGGTTTGATCCGCATGCACCAGTTCGACAAAGTTGAGATGGTGCAGATCGTCCGTCCGGAAGACTCGATGGCTACGCTGGAAGAGCTGACCGGTCATGCAGAGAAAGTGCTGCAGTTGCTGAACCTGCCATACCGTAAAATGTTGCTGTGTACCGGTGACATGGGCGCAGGCTCTTGCAAGACCTACGATCTGGAAGTGTGGCTGCCGGCGCAGGACACTTACCGTGAGATCTCATCCTGCTCCAACATGTGGGATTACCAGGCACGCCGCATGCAGGCCCGTTGCCGCAGCAAAACCGAGAAGAAGCCGCGCCTGGTGCATACGCTGAACGGTTCTGGTCTGGCAGTAGGTCGTACGCTGGTAGCAGTGCTGGAAAACTACCAGCAGGCTGATGGCCGTATTCAGGTTCCGGAAGTATTACGCCCATATATGGGTGGCCTGGAATACATCGGTTAACGATTTAGTTATGTTACGAAAAGCGCCTGCGGGCGCTTTTTTTATAAGAAAATTATTACCCCTTTGTTCGAAAGCCTTTTTTCTTTCAGATACTTCCCCCGCTTTATTGATAGCAGACAAAGTTCACTACTCACTTCTGAGTAATATCCACTCAGAGAGGAGGGTTTTTGTTCAGGCTCATCAGCAGACACCGCATCTGTCTCCTCTGTTCGCCGCCTTGAGTGAAGGGCATGACGTTTATCAATACCAGGGTAAAACGTGGAGTGAGTTATGTCGGAAAACAAAACAAACCGTCAGGAGTCTGGGGGATTCAGTCGCCGCACGTTGGTAAAATCCAGCGGTATCGTCGGGCTGGCGCTGGCCGTCGGTGGCATAGCATTGCCATTTAGTCGCCGCGCATTAGCGGTTTCAATTAGCGAAAGTGTGCTGCAAGCCTCGCAGGACAAAGTGGTCTGGGGCGCCTGTTCGGTTAACTGTGGCAGTCGCTGTGCCTTGCGTTTACACGTCCGCGACGACGAAGTGTATTGGGTCGAAACCGATAACACCGGTCTGGATGAATACGGCGACCATCAGGTTCGAGCCTGTTTACGCGGCCGCTCTATTCGTCGCCGTATGAACCATCCTGACCGCTTGAATTATCCCATGAAACGCGTCGGTAAGCGTGGTGAAGGCAAGTTCAAACGTATCAGTTGGGACGAAGCTTATGACGCCATCGCCAACAATCTGAAGCGTATTGTCGAACAGTACGGCAACGAAGCGGTATATATCAATTACACCTCAGGTATTGTCGGCGGCAATATCACCCGCTCATCGCCAAATGCCTCGCTGGTCGCCCGTCTGATGAATTGCTATGGCGGTTACCTTAGCCAATACGGTACTTACAGCACTGCGCAAATTGCCTGCGCCATGCCTTACACCTATGGCAGCAATCTGGGCAACAGTACTTCGGATATTGAAAACAGCAAATTGGTGGTGATGTTCGGTAACAACCCGGCCGAGACGCGAATGAGCGGGGGCGGCATCACCTATTATCTGGAGCAGGCACGCGAACGCTCCAATGCGCGGATGATTGTTATCGATCCACGTTATACCGATACCGCCGCCGGGCGTGAGGATGAATGGATCCCGATTCGCCCAGGTACGGATGCGGCATTAGTGGCTGGATTGGCGCACGTGTTGATCAGCGAAAACCTGGTCGACCAGCCGTTTCTGGATCGGTATTGCGTTGGCTACGACGAAAAAACCTTACCCGCCGACGCCCCGACAAATGGCCACTACAAGGCTTACATTCTTGGGTTGGGTGACGATGGCGTCGAGAAAACGCCGCAGTGGGCGGCGAAAATTACCGGTATTCCGGCAGCGCGCATTATCAAACTGGCGCGCGAAATCGGCAGCGCCAAACCGGCCTATATCTGCCAGGGCTGGGGGCCTCAGCGGCAGGCCAATGGTGAACTGACCTCGCGTGCCATCGCCATGCTGCCGATCCTGACCGGCAATGTCGGCATTAATGGCGGCAACAGCGGCGCGCGTGAATCAACCTATACCATTACCATTGAGCGTATGCCGGTATTGACCAACCCGGTCAAAGCGCAGATCTCCTGCTTTAGCTGGACCGATGCCATTGTACGAGGCCCGGAGATGACCGCCAGGCGTGATGGGGTGCGTGGCCAGGAAAAACTGAACGTGCCGATCAAGTTCATCTGGAACTATGCCGGTAACACCATCACCAATCAGCACTCTGACATCAATAAAACGCACGATATTTTGCAGGACGATTCTCAGTGCGAAATGATCGTGGTGATTGAGAACTTTATGACCTCGTCGGCGAAATATGCCGATATTCTGCTGCCGGACCTGATGACGGTTGAACAGGAAGATATCATTCCTAACGACTATGCCGGCAACATGGGGTATCTGATCTTTATTCAACCTGCCACCGCCGCCAAATTTGAACGTAAGGGCATTTATGAAGTGCTGAGTGAAGTGGCGCGCCGTTTAGGGCCAGAAGTACATCAGAAATTCACCGAAGGGCGTACCCAGGCGCAGTGGCTGCAGCATTTATACGCCAAAATGCAGGCGCGGGATCCGCTGCTGCCGGGCTATGAAGCGTTGCGTAGCATGGGGATCTACAAGCGTAAAGATCCCAATGGCCATTTCGTGGCTTATAAAAATTTCCGTCAGGATCCCGAAGCGAACCCGTTAAAAACGCCGTCCGGCAAGATAGAGATCTATTCCAGCAGGTTGGCCGAGATCGCCAACGACTGGCAGCTGGAGAAAGATGAAACCATCAGTCCGTTACCGGTTTATGCCTCGACCTTTGAAGGTTGGGACGATCCGCTGCGTAACACCTACCCGCTGCAAATGTTTGGCTTCCACTACAAGGCCCGCACCCATTCCTCGTACGGCAATATCGATGTTCTGCAGGCGGCTTGCCGCCAGGAGGTGTGGATCAATCCATTGGATGCTCACTCTCGGGGCATCATCGCCGGCGACCAGGTGCGGGTATTCAATGGACGTGGTGAGGTCCGTGTCGAAGCCAAGGTGACGCCGCGCATCATGCCGGGGGTGGTCGCTATGGGGCAGGGAGCCTGGCATCAGGCCAATATGAGTGGCGATCGGGTCGACCACGGCGCCTGCATGAATACCCTGACCACCCACCGGCCTTCGCCGTTGGCCAAGGGGAATCCGCAGCATACCAATCTGATCCAAATCGAAAAGGTATAAGGGGTAGCCAATGACTCAGCAATATGGATTCTTTATCGATTCAAGTCGTTGCACCGGCTGCAAAACCTGCGAACTGGCCTGCAAAGACTATAAAAACCTGACGCCGGACGTCAGCTTCCGCCGTGTCTACGAATATGCCGGGGGTGATTGGCAACAGGATGGCGAAGGCTGGCAACAAAACGTGTTTGCCTATTACTTGTCGATCGCCTGTAACCATTGTGAAGATCCAGCCTGTACCAAAGTGTGCCCGACCGGTGCGATGCACAAACGGGAAGACGGTTTTGTGGTGGTGAATGAAGAGGTGTGCATTGGTTGCCGCTATTGCCATATGGCCTGCCCGTACGGCGCACCACAATACAATGCAGCCAAAGGACACATGACCAAATGTGATGGTTGCCATGAACGGGTGGCGGAGGGCAACAAGCCTATTTGCGTGGAGTCCTGTCCGCTACGGGCACTGGACTTTGGCCCAATCGAACAATTACGGCAGCAGCATGGCACCCTGGCACAGATGGCTCCGCTGCCGGCGGCGCATTTTACCCGGCCGAGCATAGTGCTGAAACCCAATGCCAATAGCCGGCCATGTGGCGATACCACGGGCTATTTGGCCAATCCGAAGGAGGTTTAATATGGGCATGGGATGGCATGAATGGCCGCTGATGCTGTTTACCGTATTGGGGCAATCAGTGGTGGGAGCGACCTTGGTCATGGCGGGGGCGGTGATCGGTGGCAATCTGAACGAACAGCAGGGCCGGGCAGTTCATCGCTCAATGTTCTGTTTGTGGTTGCTGATGGGCATCGCTTTTGTCGCTTCTACGCTACATCTTGGGTCACCGTTACGCGCGTTCAACTCGTTAAACCGCATTGGCGCTTCGGCGTTGAGCAACGAAATTGCCAGTGGCGCGTTGTTCTTTGCCGTCGGTGGTTTTTATTGGCTGCTGGCGATACTGGGCAGAATGCCACCGGCGTTGGGTAAAGTGTGGCTGTGGGTGACCATGGTTCTGGGCGTGGTCTTCGTTTACGCCATGACGCGGGTGTATCAAATCGATACTGTGCCAACCTGGCATAACGGTTACACTACGCTGAACTTTTTCCTGACGACGCTGATCTGCGGGCCGTTGCTGGGCGTTTTATTGCTGCGTGCGGCTGGATTAGCGGTATCAGCCCGCTATTCACTGGCTATTCTTAGCGTGGTGGCACTGTTGGCAAGCCTGTGTGCGGTGATGATGCAAGGCTATGAGTTGGCCAGTATCAATAGCTCGGTACAGCAGGCCTCCACGCTGATCCCGCAATATGGCCAGTTAATGGTTGGGCGGCTGGTGTTGGTGGTGTCAGGTTTAGGCTGTTGGATTTGCCCACTGTTGCGCCGGGGTAACGCGAGCGTGATGGGGATGGTTTTAGGTTTAATTTTGGTTATCGCCGGTGAGTTGGTAGGCCGTGGTGTGTTCTACGGCCTGCATATGACCGTTGGCATGGCGGTAGCCGGTTAATATTGTAGTCAGGCACAGTTCGCTGTGCCCTTAATAGGATCCTTGATTTATGACGCTTGAAAATATCGCTTTAACGGGCCGGGTGCTGGGTGTGTTGTTGTATGCACCGCCAGAAAGTGAAGACGGTCAACAGCTGTTGGCAACCTTGTCTGAATCTGAGTGGGTCAAAGAGTGGCCGTATGGCGACGCCGAGCAGTTGCAGACGGCGGCAGCACTGATTGCCACCGGCATTGAAGATAAACAAGAGGAGTCGTTGGCAGAGGCTTACCAACGTCTGTTTGTCGGGCCTGACACCTTACCGGCTCCGTTATGGGGTTCGGTGTATCTGGACAAAGAGAACGTGCTGTTTGGCAATTCCACTTTGCGTCTGCGCAGGTGGTTGCGTTCCAATGGTATCGACGCGCAACACGATCGCAATGAGCCGGAAGATCACATCGGCACTTTGTTGATGATGGTGGCATGGTTGGCCGAAGAGCGTCAGGGTGGGTTGGTGGAGCAATTGCTGACCAAACATTTGCTGCCTTGGGCACCGCGCTATCTGGAATTGCTGCAGGCGAATGCGCAACATCCTTTCTATCAGGGGCTGGCGCAATTGGCGCAGATCACTCTGAGCGCCTGGGCTGCCGAATGCTCTGCTGAAGTTGAATCTTTAGAACTGCATTTCTGATACAAAGGAACGGCCGCCAAAGCTGGCGGCCGTTCCTGGTTTACCCTTCACATCGAGCCATAAAAGGGCTGGTTATCGCCAGTGCCTCCCCCTCTCTGTTCCATCATCAATTCCCCGAATGTTTAATTTTAATGAATTATTAAATCAATCTTAACATTCCATTGACATGCTTTATCGATGGGTGTAGTTTTTTTTGCGGATTATATGAGTAAAAGCTTCTTGGCATCGTTCTTAGGCTTTGCTGTACAAGGATTGTAAAATCACCTTAGTGGTTTTTTAATGCGCAGGTTACACATTATGATAGGCAATTTTAAAAATATTTTTATCGCTATACTTAGCGGTTTTTTTCTTACCTTAATGTTTCAAGCCAACAGCGCTCTGTCTGAACAAACCTCTTCTGTCGTCGCCTCTTGGGTGGCTCACGGTATTGGCATGTTGAGTTCATTGCTGCTTATTCTATTATTTGTTAAAAAAAATCCTCAGGAATCGAATAATAAACCACAGAAACGATCCTGGTGGCTCTACCTTGGCGGCATTCCCGGAGCCTTTACCGTCATTTTGGCTACGATGGCAATTAACGGTGGCATTCCTCTCTCCAGCACAATTTCTCTTGGCCTGGTTGGGCAATTATTATTCGGGTTTGTCTCAGATCACTTTGGTTTATTCGGCTCACAAAAACGAAAAATGACTCGCAGTAGCCTTTATATCTCTGCTCTGATTATTTCCGGCTGTTTTCTTATTATCTATAGCCTTTAGGGAGCGATGACGTGGATACGCTTATTTTTATTGCCCTGTTAAACGGGATGATTATTAGCTCTGCCAGGGTTATTAATGGCCAGCTGAGTGCCTCTATTGGCGCATTTCGCACCTCCTTATGGAATCACTCGGTGGGGTTCTTATTTCTGACCCTGTTGGTGGCGGCGTTTTACTGGCAACAGCTAGGGCAGTTCCATTGGGCTCAAGTTCCGGCCTATGCCTGGGTTGGTGGCGGGTGTGGCGCACTGTTCGTGGCAACCAGCAGCTACGTGTTCCCCAAAATGGGGGCGCTAAATACTTCGGTATTAATTATTGGCGGTCAGATGTTCTCGGCCGTGCTGTTTGATGTGATTAATCAAGGTGGGCGCAGTCATCTCATTCAGCTATTGGGAGTGGCATTGATCACCATTGGGATCATCCTATCGACACTCGAGAAATATCATCATGATAAATGAACTGTTAGATGATCAGCGATACGACATAGAGTTTAACGGGCATCTCACCAATCATGTTAAACATGCCGTTATCGCCTTGTCTGGGTTGGGCGTGCCCGAGGAGCGTATCGCCTGGTATTACCGGCGCTATGCCGCCATGACGCCTTACGGCATGGGGTTGGAGCCACCAAGAAAAGCCAGGTACCAGATTGATAGTGCTAACTGGCGTAGCCTGCGGGGCAAACGAAGCAGCTTTAGCGCCTATTGCGACTTTTTCCGGCAGCAGATACGTGAGCAGGGACGTGAGCAGGTGCTTGCCAGCTATCTGCCGGAACTGATTGACGGTTGGGTGGGCTCGTTGACGCACGGCACCATTCATCTGGGTTGGGCGTTGCTGGCCGAGCATGAGGTGATGATCGTCGAAGGCTTGGCCTATATGGCCTATTCGTACGTACCCTGCCATCATCGACGCTCCCAATACGACCCACGTCTTGGGGAGCCAAGGGTCTTTGACTCTGTGCTACGTTTGGCGAACTGCTGGCAGCAACGGCGGGAAGAGATGCTGGCCTGGCAGAGCGCGGTTATTGAAACGCCGGCTGAGGAAATCAAGGCGCGTATCCATCCTGAATTACAGCGTTCCGGTCTGCAATATCGCATCGCCTGCGTATTGGAACAGGGCCATGAAGAGATTTATCGCCAGCCGGAGTGGCTGACGCAACAGAGCCTCGAGCAGGTGTGGGTGCAATTCTATCAGACGGTCACATTAATCTACCTGACCACACCGGGGAATTTTCTGCTGCTGCACTTGTTGACGTCTTTGTTGGCCATGGAACAAATCGCCAGGCATTTACCCGAGCAAGAGGCGCGCGACGTGCTTTGCAGCTACTGGGTCGGGATGCAGTGCATGTTGTTTGCTACCGATAGTTTGGCTCACCCCGATAAGTTACAATCTCTCCAGCATCTTTATGCCGATGAATATGACGATATCCGCGATCCGCTATGGGAACGCGAGTGGCAGCAGCTCACCGCGCGAGCCGTGGAGGAGGAAGAGGAGCATAACCCAAAACTGGTTTATGTGATGAAACTGCTATGGTTGCGCACCAAATGCACCTTGTACCGCGCCACCGCACACCAGTTCACCACAACTCCCCAATTGCCGCCGTCGTTTGAGCATGCACCTAACCTGGAGTGAGAGGTCAACAGAGTGAATAACCGTCCTGCTACAAAATTTATTGATAAATTAGGCTGGGTATATATTCAGGATAAAAAAGTCCTGATGGCTCGTTCGTATAACAAGACGACGTTTTATATTCCTGGCGGCAAGCGGGAAATCGGAGAGAGCGATCGCGAGGCTCTTACCCGAGAAATTAAAGAAGAACTTTCCGTTGATTTAATTAATGACAGTATTATTTCATTGGGCGAATTCCATGGGCAGGCCGATGGTAAACCCGCTGACGTGATGGTGAAAATACATTGTTTTACTGCCGACTTTATTGGTGAAGTCAAAGCCAGTGCCGAAATAGAAGAAGTTTCCTGGTTGACCCATGCGGACTGCCATCTCTGTTCCGAAGCGGCGGTAAAAGTATTGAGCGAGCTAAAGGAAAGGCATCTTATCGACTGATTATTCCCTGTTGATATTGATAAGTTACAGACTGACTTTTATTTTTAATCGATATAAGCCTTCCTTTCACCTAACCCGGTGAAGGGCGGTGCTTATGCATCTATTACTCTGTTAAAAGAACAAGGTTATGAAACTTTCTAATATTCATCTGTTAGCCCCAAGTCATTATCTTACTTATTTGCACACCCAAATCCGTAATAAACAGGCGGAGCATGCCTGTTTTGAATATTATAGCGATCAACTGCTGCGTCAACTGCTGGTGCAGGTCGCCTCCTTACTGCCATATGAAAAAAATGAGGTGATTACCCCCATTGGCGAAACCTATGCGGGGCTAAAACTTGCCCGTGGTATTTGCGGTGTTTCGGTTATCCGTGCCGGGGAAAGTTTTGAAGGCGAGTATCGCAGAATGTTTAGCGGCCAGCCGATAGGCAAAATACTTATTCAACGCAATCCGCAAAGCAAGCTACCCAAATACTTCTACTCTCATTTCCCCGACGATATTGCCGAACGCGCCGTGTTGCTATTTGAACCTATGCTGGCCACGGGCGGTTCGCTGATCATGGCAATCGAAACGCTGTTGGAGCAAGGCGTGCCGCTGGAAAATATCTATGTTGTTAATGTATTGGCATCGCCGGTGGGGGTCGAACGTTTGTTTGCCCGTTTCCCTGACATCCAACTGGTGACGTCATCCATTGAACAGGGACTCTCGGATCAGGCCTTTATGAAACCGGGGATCGGCGACTTTGGTGACCGATATTTTGGTACCCGGCACGGGTAATTAAACTCTACAAAGGAAAAAGACATGCCGCACGTGAAAATTCAGCACTTTCCGCAGGTACTTTCCCAAACTGCCAAGAATGCACTGGCAGAGGAGATAACGCGGGCTATTACGCAAGCATTACAGTGCGATGCCGGCGTCGTCTCCATTGCAATAGAGCCGGTATCTGCCGATGACTGGCAGGCGCAGGTTTATCGCCCGGAAATAGAAAATAAAAAAGACTGTTTAATTAAAGTCCCTAATTACTGACCCTCAAGAAGGTGACATCTATGAAATCTGAACTCAGAGTCATTATGTTTGACCTTGACGGCACCCTGTTTGATACGGCGAGAGCGATAGTCTCTGCCTTTCGTGCCACCTTTCAACAACTGCAATTACCGCAGCCGGCCGAGGATGAGCTGATTCGTGAAACGATAGGCCTGCCGTTGGAGCGTGCCTTTGCCCAATTGCTGTCTCAGGAGGCCGATAGCCAGACAGTAACCGACTGCGTGGCGGAGTATCAACGGCAGTTTCAGACGCTGATTTTACCCATGGCGGCATCACTGTTATTTCCTGGCGTCGCTGCGGGCCTGCAACAGTTGAAAGGAGCGGGTTTTCATCTGGCGGTGACCACCAATAAGTTCGCACGCAGTGCAAATTCGCTATTGGCGGCGGCGGGCATTGCCCCGTTGTTTGATGTGGTGGTTTGTGCTGACCAGGTAACGGAGAAAAAACCGGCGCCGGAGTCTGGCAACAAAATCCTGGATCACTATCAGGTCAGGGCGATCGATGCGGTGATGGTGGGGGATACTACGCACGACATATTGATGGCTCATCAGGTTGGCTGTCAGGTGATCGCGGTGGATTATGGTATTCAAAATCGTCAGGTACTGGCCGCGGCCGAGCCCAGCATTATTGTAAGCTCTTTTGCCGCCGTGGTTGACTGGTGCCGTCACAGAGACGTTAGTCGCGCAGCAGCAGGCTAGCAAAAGCATTACGGGTTATTCAGGGCCGCAGACAGCGCTATTTCTTAATGGTGAAAGTTTACGGGCGATAAATATCGCCATGCTTACGCCATTAGCGCCATGACAAATAAATAGATCCAAAGGATATGGGCAAAAGTCGCTCAGGCTCATGCCTGCGAAAAAATGACGTCAGTTGTCATCTGCCAACTGGCAACTATTAACTCTGAAAGAGGGTGAATGCCGAAAAGCTGCATGGATAACGACAGTAATGACAACGACAGATATCCCCTAATTGTATAAGGCCGGCATTTTCCCTGAATGGGGAGTGTTGCTAAAGCACGTCGTCATTACAACCCTACCGGGATCCTGGCAAATGTGAGGCGTTCATAGAGTAAAAATGGATATTTCGGCGGGACTATTTGAACAGTTGGCTCAACACTACAGCCAGCAACCCGAAGCCATTGCGGTACAAGACGCGGACAGCGTACTGAGTTATCGCGACTTCTGCCATCATGTTTTTAGTATTTCCTCCTGTTTGCGGCAGTGGATTAACACTGACAGAGTCTGTATCGGTTTATTCTGCGAGCCTTCCACTACTCTGGTAAGCGGTGCCTGGGGTATTTTGGCCAGCGGTTATGCTTATTTGCCGTTGGCGCCAGAATATCCCGATGAGCGGTTGCGTTATATGATTACCGACTCAGAGGTAAAAGTTATTCTTTGCCAATATCATCTCAAAGAAAAATTGCAAACGCTGATCGGGCCAGATGTCACGATTATTACCGACAATGATATCCCTTATCTTTCTGATTTGCCCAAAGCGGTTTTTGACATTGCTGATTCTTCCGATGCCGCGCGGCTGGCTTATGTGATTTACACCTCAGGCAGTTCGGGCAAACCGAAAGGCGTAATGGTCAGTTACCCTAATATTTCTCGTCATATGCATTACCTGTCTCACCGTTTTGCTTTTGGCGCACAGAGTAAGATTTTGCAGAAAACGCCCATGAGCTTTGATGCGGCGCAGTGGGAGATCCTGGCGCCGGCGATGGGATGTTCGCTGGTGATAGCACCGAAGGATTGCTACCGCGATCCGGATATGATGGTGGCGACCTTGCTGCGTCATCAAATCACCAGCCTGCAATGCGTACCGACGCTGCTGCAAGCGCTGGTCGAGCAGCCACTGTTGCAGGATTGCCAGGCGTTAACGCAGGTCTTTTGCGGTGGCGAAATATTGACGCGCAACCTGGCGAAGCAATTCTTTCAGTGCCTGCCGCAAGCTAGCCTGATCAACCTGTATGGCCCAACGGAATGTACCATCAATGCGTCGGTGCATGAGGTTGAGAAAGAGGGTCTGGAACAGTCACCTGACGCCGTTTCGATAGGTCGGCCGGTGGAGGATACCGCGTTTTATGTGCTTGATGCGCACCGTCAGCCGGTGGCCGAGGGTGAAAAAGGCGAGCTGTACATCTCCGGTGTGCAGGTGGCCAATGGCTATTTGCTGCGTCCTGAGTTAACGGCTGAACGGTTTCTTACGAATCCATTTACCCCTGCTGCGGAACATGCGCGCATGTATCGCACTGGCGATGTGGTTTATCGGGATAGCCTCGGTTGCTATCACTTTGCCGGCCGCGCAGATAACCAGATTAAACTGCGCGGTTACCGTATCGAGCTTGATGAAATTCGCCTGGCGATTGAGCGTCACCTCTGGGTGAAAAGGGCGGCGGTAATGGTCAATGAAGACGAGCGAACGCATTATCAAAACCTGATCGCCTGCGTCGAGTTGGACTCACAGCATGCGGCGTTGATGGATCAGGGGGTCCACGGCGAGCATCATCAGTCGAAGGCCAGCAGGCAACAGGTCAAGGCGCAGCTGTCCAATGCGGGGTGCCGCAGCGAGGACGAGTGCCGGGCATTGCCCGCAATCGCGCTTGCCGGCGCACAGGCTACGGCGCAGCAAAACTATCGGGCTTTCAGCCGCAAAAGTTACCGTTTCTTTGAAGGGACGACGCGGGTTACCGAGGCGCAATTATTGTCAATTCTGGGGCGCAGCCCGCGTGCCATGTTGGCGAGCGACCTGCAAGCGCTGTCGGTGGAGGATTTTGGCGCACTGCTGCGTAACTTTGGCCAGTTCGCCAGTGAAAAACGATTGTTGCCCAAATATGCCTACGCATCGCCGGGGGCGCTGTATTCGGTTCAGATGTATCTCGAGCTACACCGAATGTTTGGCTGGCCGGCGGGGATCTACTATTACCACCCGGTAAACCACCGCCTGTATTGCGTATGCGAACTGCCTGAACAGGCAACGGGCAGCCTTGAAATCCACTTTATCGGCAAACGCGCGGCTATCGATCAGGTTTATCAGAACAATATTCAGGAGGTTCTGGAGATGGAGGCCGGTCATATGTTGGGGCTGTTCGATGAACTGCTGCCAGAATATGGCCTGCAGGCAGCCTCCGGCGCCCAGCCGGGGGCGTTGCCACAGTGGTATGACGGAGCTGCAACTGACTATTATTTCGGCGATTTTCGCATTCAGCCAGCCAATATGGAGGCCGTTGTCGACCACCCGGAATTTTTTGTCCAGGTTCATGCGCAGGGCGTCGCCGATATATCTCCTGGGCTGTACCACTATCGCCAGGGCTCGCTGCATTTTATGGATGAGGAGATCCTGGCACGCCACCACGTTATCGCTATCAATCAGCAAGTCTATCAGCGTGCAGGTTTTGGCATCATGCTGGTGAACAACCATGCCGATGCTAAGGGGCATTACATTATGCTGGGGCGTGCGCTGCATCGTCTGCAAGCCAATCCGCTGGGGCTGGGGATGATGTCGGCCGGCTATAGTTCGAAAAGCGGGCACGACTTGCCTGCTGCAAAGGCGATGCGGACGCTGTTGACCCGCCACGGATTGCCGATGCAGAGCTGTTATTTCTGTATCGGCGGCCCGCTCAGCCAGTCGCAGCTGAGTCATGACGGCATGGATGAGGATCGGGTGCATATGCAAGGGCCAACTGAAATGCTGAAAGCCGATTTAGCCGCGCAGTTGCCACAATACATGATCCCGAACCGCGTGCTGGTCATGGACAAGCTGCCGCTGATGGCCAACGGTAAGGTCGACCAACAAACGCTTAATCGTATGTATGCTTGCCAACTGAATACCGAAAAGCCAATCGTGGTGCCGGAGGGCGAATTACAACAGCGTTTGGCCGAAATCTGGTGCCGGGTCATGAAGTGGGAAAGGGTCTCTGCGGACGATGATTTCTTTGAGAGCGGGGGTAACTCACTCACCGCAGTCATGTTTATCAACCAGGTCAACAAAGCGCTCGATATTAAATTGCCGATGCAGATCCTGTTCCAAACGCCGAACATCGTTGCTTTGGCCGACTGGATAGAACGCAATGCCTATCTCGCGCCACAGCTGTCGCGCTTGGTGCCCTTTAATCGACAGCAGGCACCGGCGATTTTTTGCTGGCCAGGTCTGGGAGGCTATCCGCTAAGTCTGAAAGCGCTGGGAGAGAGTCTGAGCCAGGCGCGTGCCTTTTATGGCGTGCAGGCGTTGGGCATTAACGAAGGGGAGCTGCCACTGGAGTCCATTCAGCAGATGGCGGCGGCAGATATCGCGCAAATCCGACGCTTGCAACCCCAGGGGCCCTATACGCTGTGGGGATACTCCTTCGGCGCACGCGTGGCTTTCGAGGCTGCCTACCAGCTGGAGGCCGAGGGGCAGGTGGTGGAGGAGCTGTACCTGATTGCTCCTGGTTCGCCGAAAACGCAATTTGACCGAGAGCAAGAGGGTAACCAGCAGGTCAACTTCACCAATCCGGTGTTTGTGGCGATTTTATTTTCCGTTTTTGCCCGCCAGGTGGAAGGGCCATTGCTTGAACGCTGTCTGGCAGAGTGCCGTGAAGAGGGGGACTTTGTGCGTTTTATTTGCCGCTGTTTCCCACAGCTTCAGGTGGAACTGGTGGTGCGGATCATTGAGATCGTCAAGCAAACCTATGCCTTCGGCTATAACTTCGAGGAACTGCAGCAACGCCAGGTTCGGGCGCCGGTGACCGTTATTAAAGCGGCCGGTGACCATTATTCCCAACTTGAAAATTCACCGGCCCTGCTGGCCAATCCGCCGCGGGTGATCTCGCTGGCGGTGGACCATTACCAACTGCTGCTGCCTGAAGGTGTCGCGCAACTGCAAGCGGCCCTGTTTCCCTCTGTTTCCGTTAATGTGATAAGTGAGTCATGATGCAAGCTAATTTACTGCCTTTGGTTATTCATCCTGAAGTGAAGGCCGCCCTGGAAAGTCGCCACGCGGTGGTTGCGCTGGAGTCAAACGTCATTACCCATGGGCTGAACTATCCTGCCAATGTGGAGACTGCGCTGGCGGTGGAGGCGGCAGTCCGCCGCAGCGGCGCGGTTCCTGCGACCATTGGTATCTGCGATGGCGAAATTTTGGTGGGCATGCATCGCGAACAGATCGAACGTTTCGCCACCACGCCTGGCATTGCGAAAGTATCCAGCAACAATTTGCCTTTTGTGCTGGCGCAAAAAGGCATGGGAGCCACCACGGTGGCTTCGTCGCTGATGTTGGCCGAACTGGCCGGTATTGGTTTCTTTGCCTCTGCGGGCATTGGTGGTGTGCATCGCGGGGGAGAAGACAGCATGGATATCTCTTCCGATTTGATCCAATTTACCCGCACTAACGTGACGGTGGTGTGTGCAGGAGCCAAAAATATCCTCGATATCGGGCGTACGCTGGAGTTTCTGGAAACCCAGTGCGTTCCCGTGGTGACCTATCAGACGGACGATTTCCCGGCATTCTATTGTCGCAGTAGCGGCTATCGCAGTCCGCAACGGCTGGACAGCCTGGAGGCGATTGCTCAGGCGATTGATATTAACCGCGCATTGCCGGGCAGTGCGGCGATGGTGGTGGCAGCACCGACCAAACCGGAGGATGCGATTGACAGCCGTGACGTTCAGGCAGCGATCCAGGCCGCCATCGAGAATGCGGCCGCCGAAGGCGTAACTGGCAGCCAGGTAACCAAATTCATTATGAAAGCGGTTGAGCAGGCGACCCATGGGCGTTCGGCCATGGCCAATGCGGCAGTATTGGTGAACACCGCCGAAATTGCGGGTCAGTTAGCTATGGTTTATCACCGGTCGCGCTAAGAAAAGCCGGCGTTGCCCTCAGGGAAGGGGGCACGCCGGAACCCGATTGGCGCATGCCTTAAGCGGTCATTGGGGGGCACTTTCCTGATGATGTTACCCTGCACTAGGGTGACAAAAAACAAATCGTGCGATCCACTGATAAGAGCTGATTGACTTTTTTATCGCCAGTGGCATGATGCGCGCACTCTCATTGCGCGTTCGGTTTCAATCTCACTATGTCCGCATATTCCCGGCCAGTGCTCCTGCTGCTCTGTGGCCTGTTGTTGCTCACGGTTTCTATTGCCGTATTGAATACGTTAGTTCCTCTTTGGTTAACCCATGCTCAATTGTCAACCGGGCAGGTGGGAATGGTAAGTTCCTCTTACTTTACCGGCAATCTGTTTGGCACGCTGATGGCGGGCAAACTGATCCAGCGCATTGGGTTTACCCGCAGTTATCACCTTGCCTGCGTGGTGTTCGCCGTGGCGACCGCCGGTATGGCGTTGTCGCTCGATTTCTGGAGTTGGATGGGCTGGCGTTTCTTTGCCGGTATCGGCTGCGCCTGGATTTGGGTGATTGTTGAGAGCGCCTTATTGCGCAGCGGAAACCTGACCAACCGTGGCCAACTGCTGGCGGCCTATATGATGGTTTACTACCTGGGAACGGTGGTCGGCCAACTGCTGCTGAGTATGGTGTCTACCGAATTGTTGAACGTGGTGCCCTGGGTGACGGCCATTGTGATTAGCGCCATGTTGCCGATGTTGTTTGCCCGGATTAACAGCCAGCACGACGAACCTCAGCACGCCGCGGTTTGGCCGATGCTGAAACGCCGCAGTGCGCGGTTGGGCATCAATGGCTGTATTATCTCCGGTATTGTTCTCGGCTCGTTGTATGGCCTGATGCCGCTGTATTTATCCCATCAGGGGATGAGCGACGCCAACGTCGGTTACTGGATGGCATTACTGGTCAGTTCAGGCATTGTTGGCCAGTGGCCGGTAGGGCGCCTGGCTGATCGCTATGGGCGCCTGCTGGTGTTGCGTATTCAGGTATTCGTGGTGATCCTCGCCAGCGTGGCGATGCTCAGTCACTCTGCCATGGCACCGGCGCTATTCATTCTCGGCTGTGCCGGGTTTACCCTGTACCCGGTCGCGATGTCCTGGGCCTGTGAGAAAGCGATGCCTCATGAGCTGGTGGCGATGAATCAGGCACTGTTGATGAGTTACACCATCGGCAGCCTGCTTGGCCCGTCGATGACGGCGCTGCTGATGCAAAATTATTCCGACCAATCGCTGTTTGTGATGATCGCCGCAGTAGCGCTGGTCTATCTGATGATGCTGCTGAAAAAGCCGGACCCGCAACACACCCCGCTGGCTGCCGCCTGAGCATAAAAAACCCGGCCATAGCGCGCCGGGTTTTTTGTTGTAGCCAAGGCCTCAGTACATCACTTTGTGGCCGTAGCTTTCCAGAATGCCTTTGACGCGTTCCATGGTGTCCGCTTTCGGCGGATGGACGCCGTCCAGCTTGTACTCTTCCCCCATCGCCACCCACTTATGCTTGCCCAATTCGTGGTAAGGCAGCAGTTCGATTTTCTCGATGTTGGTCATATCCTTGGTGAATTCGCCCAACAGGTGCGTCGACTTGTCATCATCTGACCAACCCGGCACCACGACGTAACGGATCCAGGTGCGCTGATTACGTTTCGCCAGATAGCGAGCGAACTCCAGCGTGCGGTGGTTGGAAACGCCGACCAGATTTTGGTGAATGTCGTCGTTCATCTGTTTGAGATCCAGCATGACCAGATCGGTGGCATCCAGCAGTTCGTCGATCACCGGATCGTAACGGCGGACAAAACCGTTGGTGTCCAGACAGGTGTTGATACCTTCTTCGTGACAGGCGCGGAACCAGTCGCGGACGAATTCGGCCTGTAAAATCGCTTCGCCGCCGGAAGCGGTAACTCCGCCGCCGGAAGCGTTCATAAAGTGGCGATAAGAGACGGCGTCTTTCATCAGCTCTTCCACGGTGACTTCTTTCCCGCCGTGGGTATCCCAGGTATCACGGTTGTGGCAATACAGGCAGCGCATCAGGCAGCCCTGGAAGAAAACGATAAAGCGGATCCCTGGGCCGTCTACGGTGCCACAGGATTCGAAGGAGTGGATGCGACCTTTCACTGACATTG
>RCUM01000480.1_pt1 | contig 23516 bp, 16 predicted proteins | sample 2166141 | NCBI WGS metagenome assembly RCUM01 (sample SAMN09932756, study PRJNA488358) | compost metagenome | isolation source: compost soil in crotonic acid-enriched | place: Germany: Experimental Botanical Garden
CGTGAACGTGCCCCGGCCTTGCAACGCCCCCTGCGTAAGGTATAGTCCGCGTTTTACGGGGAAACCATGCTGACTCAATCATCCATTCGCCTTAACAAATACATTAGCGACAGCGGCATCTGTTCCCGTCGCCATGCCGATCGTCACATCAAGCTGGGCAACGTTTTTATCAACGACAGGCTGGCCGCCGTGGGCGCACAGGTATTTTCCGGGGACAGAGTGAAGGTCAATGGTCAGCAAATCGCGCCGCGAGATGCGGATGATCTGGTGCTTATCGCGCTCAATAAGCCGGTTGGCGTCCTCACCAGCATGGGCAAGCACGAGCGGGATAACATCGGCGATTTCGTTAACCACAGCCAACGTACCTTCCCTATCGGCCGCCTGGATAAGGCCTCACAGGGGCTGATTTTTCTGACCAATCAGGGTGAACTGGTCAACAAGATCCTCCGCGCCGGCAATAATCACGAAAAAGAGTACCTGGTCACCGTAAACAAACCGCTGACCGATGCGTTTATTCAGGGTATGGGAGCGGGTGTGCCGATATTGGGTAAAGTGACCCATCCATGCCAGGTGGAGAAAGAAGCCTCGCAGGTGTTTCGCATCACGCTGGTTCAGGGGCTTAACCGCCAGATTCGCCGCATGTGCAAATATTTCGGTTATGAGGTCACCAAGCTTGAGCGCGTACGCATCATGAACGTCGATCTCACCGGGCTGGCGCTGGGCGAGTGGCGGGATTTTACCGCTGATGAACGGCTCGAATTATTTAAGCTGATAGAGCACTCATCGTCCGAAGAGCCTTGCCTTGCGGCACAAGAGCGCCGAAGCTGAGATATCGCCAGGCAACACCCCGTTGCCCAGCGACATCTCGATACCACAAAGACCTAATGCCTCAGCACATCAGAATGACCATTTGATGTTGGCATTGACCGCATTAACCTGAGTATCGGAACCGTATTGCCCCTGATAACCGACGGCCAGCGTGGTGGATCGCGACAGCTTCACGCTCACCCCGACATCAGCCACCATCAGATTGTCATCAACCGCCTGCCCCTGGGTGACAAAAGCGTCACTGCCGGCAAATGCCATGCGCGATGAGGTATTTTTATCGCCGTAGGCATGCTGCCAACCCAGTGAGCCGTAAAGGCTGACGTTTTTCGGCAACTCTTTGATACCGCGCACGCCCAATGTCGAATAGAACGTATTCATCGTTTCATTGCGGACGCTCAGCGCGGCGGCGCCGCCCTTTTCCTGGAAGTTATCGGTGTGCAGGCGGATGTAGCTCAGATTGATAAAGGGCTCGACGTTCGCGTCCGGCTGCCCGAAACGGTAGCCCGCTTCGGTGAACGCCAGCAGCGAGTCGGCGTCGTAGTCCGCCTTGAGCCGATCGGAGAAATTGCCGAAATTAACGTTGCGCTCATTCTCAAGCCGATGCCAGGTGTAACCCAGCGCACCGCGCAAGGAGAAGGCATCCTGTTGCCCTGCGGCATACAGACCCAGATGATAATTGTCGCTGTCGGACTTGGAACGGCGGCTATCAATATCGTAATCGCCGCGGCTATACCCGAAATATCCCCCAACGCGGACACTGTGGTCGGTGAGCTTGCGATCGGCACCGATCAGGAAACCGCTGGTGTTGCCGTCCAGTTTCCCCACGTTGTCGTTACCGCTGTTTCTTGTCCAGGAGCCGAAGGTCTGCCCCCATACGCCGTTATTTTCGGCATTGGCCGGCTGAACCAGCGTCATCGCCAGCGGTGGAACGGGCAACGCATCATTATCAAACGCGCGCAACATACGTTGATTCAGGACATTGAACACTTGGGTGCTGCCGGCAATCAGGTTTGACTGAATGGAGGGATAGACTTCACCAGACAGTTGATTGAATGCGTCGCGAGCTTCCGGCGCGTTCAACAACAGCAAGGAGTTGTATAAGGCCAGTGAAGGGCCGCTCTGCGCCAACGTCGACAGGGCGCCGGCGGTATTCCACTGGTTGCCGGTTTGCGCCACCGTTTGGAAAATACCGGGCTTGTTGCCGCCTTCACCCGGGTTGCCGCCCTCGCCTGGATTACCGCCCTCGCCTGGGTTGCCGCCTTCACCTGGGTTACCGCCTTCACCTGGGTTACCGCCTTCACCTGGGTTACCGCCTTCACCTGGGTTGCCGCCTTCGCCTGGGTTACCGCCCTCGCCTGGGTTACCGCCCTCGCCTGGGTTGCCGCCTTTTTGCGCAATCGTCAGATCCACGGCATTCGTACTCTGGTTGAGCGCCACGTCCAAAAATGCAGATTTTGAGATAGCCTCGGCGAAGCGGCCGTCAATCCCGCCCTCCGAGGTTAAAATGCGGTAGCTTTGTCCTGTCTTATAACTGGTTTGCGGATCCAGCGCGGTAACCTGCACTTTGGCCTGCTCGCTGATGGTGGTTTTACCCGCTACGACCAGTTTGTCGCTGCTGCCGTCGCCGGCGATATCGACGTCGTAGAAAGATTCACCGAGGAAATTCAGATAGCGTTTCAGCGTAAGCGTGCCGATATTGCCGTCGCCGGGGGAAATATGGCCGCCGGACTGGATTTCGGTCTGGCCCAGGGTGCCGTTACCGCCCAAGGTACCGCCGGATTTGATCGACGCGGCGCTGCTGTAACCCAGGCCATTGCTGACGTCAGAACCGGCCGTACCGTTGAGGATCAAGGTACCGCCGTTCTCGGCGCTCAGCGTCTGCACATCGAAAGGACTGTCTTCTGGTTGCGTATTGATATCGCCGGCGATGATGATTTTGCCGCCCCGCGCGGTCACATTCGCCTTGAGCTGGGTCAGGTCGCCGCTCAGGGTCGTGCGCCCGGCGGTATTGATAACCTCGCCTTCCCCCATCATCTTGTTGCGGAAGTCGTAGTTGTCGGAAGTATGGTTAAAGTAAACATAGCTGCCGAACAAGCCGCCCCGCAGGTTGATCGCCGTCTGGGCATCGACAGTGCCCGCGCCACCCGCCGCGCCGAGCGTGGGTTCGGTCAATCCGGTGCCGGTATCCATATTGCCGCGGCTGCCGATGATCAGCGCGCCTCTGTTCGAGCCGGAGCCGGTATCGCCCAACCGCAGTTCGTTTGCGCCGGCGGAAAATTCGCCGCCGTCAACGACCGACAGCACGCCGTTGCCGTAATCCCCCACGCTGACATGGCTCCCGCTGGTAAAGCGCGAGCCATTGCCGGCGATGTAGAGTTCGGCGGTTTTACGCGCGCCTGAGACGCCCGCCACCTCGATGCTGCCGACGTTGACCGCACCGCCGTTCAGCACATCAAGATCGCCGTAAAGCGTGAGCGCGCGGCCGACATGCCACTGCGAATTCGCCCCCGTAACCGTGGCTTTCGGGCTTAGCTTATCGGTCTCGCCAGGCCCGGAACCGTTGCCGATGCGCGCATCGAACGTGGTGTTCAGCACCGCGCCGTCTTCAATCGACAGAGTGGATCTGGCCCCCAGATCGGTGCCGACGCTGAGAAAATTGCTGACGACTCTGGAACCGGCGCCCGTCGCGACAAGATGGCTGTCGTAGCCACGGCTGGAGCCGACCACGATCTCTTTCGCGCTGGCCAACGCGCCATCCTCAACCCGCAATGTGCCCAGCCCCAGATTAATATTGCCGTGCATGACGGATTGGTCATTGATGGCGTTCAATACCGCGTTCGGCCCTTTGACCGTGACCGAACTTTCATAAATTTGACCATTGGCGCGGGTGCCGATATTGATGTTATAGGCATTGACTTCACCATTATCGATCAACAGGTTCCCGCCTTGATTACGGCCGACGTAAACATTGCCTGCGTAACTCAAAGGTTCCGTAATGCGGGAGTCGCCATCAAAAATAGCATCATCGGCGCGCGCCATATCGGCGGGCCCAATCAATATCAATGGCGCGGAAAAAAGTGCGAGGTAAACTTTGGAAAGCGGTTTTCTTACCGCTAAGTGATGCGATGTTTGATCTTTCATGTTCTCTCTCCGGCCCAATTATCTTGATGCCATCAAAGTTATTATTTATATGAAAAACTCAATGCATTAGAGGATGCGTGGTGCGTTATTCACGAACACAGCGGGCGAGCACAGAGGGATTGTCATCGAGACGCCGGCTTATTGCCCCCCAGCGCCAATGCCCCGATGCCAAAATTATTGGGACTGCGGATCAGTCCTGATTGCCAACCCGGCTCGCGCCTGAGGCGAATTATTTATGCGTGACGACAGGAGTACAGCTCGGTGCGCTCAGCGAGGGCGCCGAACCTAAAATACCCGGCATCATCAGCGAGGAGCAGTCGAAAATGCGGCCTTTCTCGGTGGTGGCGCGGTAAGAAAGTTTTTGCCCGCCCAGGGCATCGGGCTGAGCGCCATTGACATTGGTCACAGTTATTTCATCCGATGATCCCAGGCCCAGCATTTTAGCCGTTTCCGCCTGCAACAAGGGTATTGCCTGATCGGTTTTCAACGTTGAACAGCCGGCCACCAGTAAAGTAACGGCTAAAGCGATAAGTGGTTTTTTCATAAATTATCCTTTGTAACCAAACAGTTCAAAATACTGATTGGCTTTATGTTTTCTCTTATCCAAATCCTCGAATAATATATTTCCCTTTCCTAAACAAAAAAACCCTCCTAAAGTAGGGAGGGTTGATAATAACAAGTCATCGGAGCCAATCTGGTACGTTTACACGAAAGGGGATATCTTTGGAGCAGGATTATGCACTGGTTGTCGATGACCATCCGTTGGTGGCAAGCGGCATCGCCAATTACCTGAATACGCATTGTCGTTTTAAACATGCCTATGTGGTAACCAACGAAACTCATTGTTATCGCCACATTCTGGAAAATGGCGCTCCACGCTTAATGGTCATCGACTTTTGGTTGTCCGAGGGGACGGCGTTAAAGTTACTCAAAGAGCTAAAAAACCAGTATTCGAAGATTCGGTTTTTGGTGGTCAGCGGCGATGAGAACAATGAAATATGGCAAAAGGTGCGTGATGCCGGCGGGCACGGATTTGTATTTAAAAACGAACCACCTGAATTATTCGCCGAAGCCGTTTCCGCACTGATGGAAAATAAAAAATGGTTCCCTTTGGAGCATGGGGAATGTGTAAGCAACGCTCACGGCCACCTGCAAAAATTCAATTTAACCCCGCGACAAATAGATGTATTAATCATGATGATGCGCGGCTTCCCCAATAAGCGAATAGCTTTGCAGCTGTCTATTTCCGAACCCACGGTGAAAGAGCACATCAGCAACATTCTCAAAAAAATAGGCGTAAACAGCCGGGTGGAAGCCATCACCCTGCTGCATGGCAGGCAGGATCATTCGCAATGAAATTACTTCAATCATTACAAAATGATGAGATCTCCCCACGCGCGCAGATCCGCCTGCTGGACAATACCTTCATGCGGTTGGTCTTCAGCTTTACCGCCGTGCCCTTTGTCGGTATTCCTTTCGCCATTTGGCTCTATTTGTTGGGGAAAGAACTCACGCCGATTATTGTCTGGATACTGATATATTTTCTCTGCGCATTGGCCATCAGATTATGGCATCGGCGTTATCGTCATGACACCCAGGAAAATAACGCCAGCGCAGTGATTAGCCGTTGGCTGCCGCGCATTAATAACGTTGCCTTCGTGCATGGTTTGGGTATTTCATCCTTATATTTAATCGCCCCAGAAAAAAACAGCTTCGATTTTTTCCTGTTATTAAACATCAGTATCGCGGCCATCGTCGCCGCCAACGCAACCCATCTGACGCCGGTCATCAGCACCTTTACGCGCTTTTTCTTCGCCTCCTGGGGCGTGCTTAATTTTGGCATTATCTGGCGACTGGGCGATGTCATGCCGATCGTGCTGATGCTCAATTTGCTTTATGGGTTCGCCATTTACCGGCACGCATTAACCTCGCATGCCTTTTTTATTCAGCAAGCCCTGCTCGAAGAGAAAAGCTCGCGCCTTGCGGAGCAATTTCGGCAGGCCAAAGAAGAGGCAGAACAAGCCTTGCTGGATAAAAATCAATTCTTGACCACCGCCAGCCATGATTTGCGCCAGCCGGTGCACGCGATGGGTTTTCTGATCGAGGCGATCATCCATAAGAATCGTGACGCCACGCTGATCCCTCAGCTGTTGGATCTGCAACAAAGCGTGCGATCCGTGCACCTGATGTTTAATTCGTTGCTCGATCTCAGCAAGATTGAGTCCGGCAACGTCAGTACGGCGACCACCCATGTGGACATCGGAAAGCTACTGGATTCCGTGATTACGCTGTTCCGCGAAGAGGCCAACAGCCGGGCATTATCACTGCGCACATGGCGGCCCAAACGGCGGGTTTGCGTGATGGGCGATCAATTGCTCATCCGGCAATCGCTGATCAACCTGATACAAAATGCGCTGCGTTATACGCAAGAAGGCGGCGTATTGATCGCGATCCGCCTACGGGGCGAAGAATGCCTGATCGAAGTGTGGGACACCGGCGTCGGCATCGCCGACGAAGAGAAAGGTAAGATCTTTTCCCCCTATTATCGCCCCGAGCTGGCGTGGAAAATCGACAGCGCCGGCCATGGATTGGGGCTGGCGGTGGTGGCGCGCTGCGCCAAATTGATGAAGGTGAAATACGGCATGCGCTCCATCGAAGGCAAAGGATCGCGTTTCTGGATGCGCTTTGCCCTGTATGCCGGCGAAGAGCATCCGCCGGAAAGCGTTAACAGTTACGCCAACACCGGCGCCCCAACCCGCTATGAGTCATTGAGTGGCGCCTGCCTGGTGGTGGACGATGATCCGCTGGTGACCTCCGCCTGGGAGAGTTTGATGAGCACCTGGGGCATTACCGTGCGCTGTGCGGCTTCCGCAGAGGAGGCTTTTGCGATTATCGACGAAGGCTTCGCGCCTTTCGCCGTGCTGTGCGATCAACGGCTCCGCTCCGGCGAGAGCGGCTTCGATATCTTGAAAGCGCTGTTTGAGCGCCTGCCGGATACCAGCGGCGCCATGGTCAGCGGGGAATTCAACTCGCCGGTTCTGCAAGAGGCCGAGCAGGAAGGCTACCTGGTATTGAGAAAGCCGCTGGAGCCGGCGAAATTGCATGCTTTGTTGAGCCAGTGGGCGAGTAGTTAGCGAACACAGACTGGCCCCCGGCCCCACCGCCAAAACACCTTAAACGCCAAGCCCGCGCAGCAGGCCCTCGAGGTTGCGCTCACCCTCTTTAGTTTGGGCACCGGCCTTAAGCCCACCGCGAATCAGCTGCTCCGCTGCCGGGCGGGCAAACAAACCCGCCCAGGCTTCGTGCTCGTGCTGAAAGCCCGCCCGCAGGTCCGGCGCTGGCATCGCCTGCTTGGCCGCCGCGATAACCCCGGCAGGCAATGCCGCGATGTTACGCGCTAGCCGATCGACGAACTCATCAAGCTCGGCGGCGGGCAATGCGCGATTAATCCAGCCGTAGCGCTCTGCGGTTGCCGCGTCGATAAGATCGGCGCCAAGGATCACTTCAAGCGCGCGGCCGCGCGTCATGCGGCTCGTCAGATATTGGGTCGCGCCGCCGCCGGGCGTAATGCCCATCAAGGCTTCGCACTGGGCAAGCCCCGCCCGCCCTTCCGCGGCGAAGGCCATGTCGGCCGCCGCAACGAACTCTGCGCCGCCGCCGCGCGCCAGCCCGGCCAACTTAACGAGGGTGACTTGCGGTTGGCTGCGCATCAGTTCGCCAAAGGCCTGGAACGGGTTAAGCCCCTCCGGTACGTTGCGCGCCAGTTCATCGAAGGCGTGCGGCTCATCGATTAAGGCCATGTCGACATGCGCAATGAAGAACTCGGGATCCGCACTCTGGAAAACCAGCACGCGCGTGTTCGGATCGTCGCGTACCGAGAGCAATAAACGACTAACTTCCGACATCAGAGCCACATCAAGCACGTTTACCGGCGGATTATCGATAGCGATCGTCAATACGCCATTTGCGTGAGACAGCCTGAGCTTGCTGAAATCTGTATCTGTCATGTCAATGTCCTTTTTGCCTGGGGATAGCGGTGCTGGATTTTCGCGCCGTTTGTCGAATGGTATACTTTGCATACCTGGCGTCAATTACGCACCTTAAGCATCCCAGGGATGCTGGAGAATACCTATGGACAAGACTGACCCGATCTACCGCGCAGACTGCCCGAGCCGCATCGTTCTCGACCAGATCGCCGACAAATGGTCAATGATGGTGCTGGAGGTGCTGCGTGAGCCGCAGCGTTTTAACGCCATCAAGCGCCGCCTGGATGGCGTCACCCAGCGCGTACTGACCCAAACGCTGCGCAAGCTGGAACGCAACGGCATGGTGAAACGCAAGGTGTTGGATGGGCGGGTGCTTGGCGTAGAGTATTCACTGACGCCGCTTGGCGAATCCTTGCAGGGGCCATTTTCGATACTGTTCAACTGGACGCTGGGGAATATGGCGGCGATTCAGGACTGCCAGCGCAGGTATGATGAGCAAAGCGAGTGATGCGATTGCCATAAAAAAAGAAAAGATAATTAAGGAATGATTTAAATAAAAATATTATTTAGCATATAAATTAGATGGCCACTTAAACGGCCATCATAAAAAATTCTTATAGAACAGAAAGCATCACCGCACATACTTGGAATTAACAAATTTCTTGATGAAAGCATTAAGCCCATCACCATTTTCGGCAAGCCTCTTCATCGCCTCTACATTTTCAGCACCAGCACTTGCGTAACTATAAGTATAAGATCTAGCAGTACCGTTGAACCATACAGTTATGTATGTATCCCCAATGTCATAACCTCTGACACCTGAATCATGATTAATATCTCTATAAACTTGCACTTTACTCTCCTAAGTAATAATTCAATATGAATTTATAATCGAGAACAATGCCATAACGAGCATTAATTAAATCATTAAAAAAAACAAAAATAAATATATTTAATGCATTACCAACACCCAATAAAATTACCAAGATAATTAATTAAATTTAAACTTATAACCCATCAAAACGCATTCACACGATTGATTAAAAATATGAGAATAAAGGAATATGACACTAGTCAATTCCTGACTGGATTTTTATCCCTCATAAACCCAGTCAGGAACACTGAGACATGTTAATAACGAGATGGCCAGATTTCATCAGGGCGTTTATCTAACGCCGCGGCTATGAGCCTCTCCCCTTTAGGCCAGTGCCGAACTAATGCATTCGCTAGTGTTGAGGAAGCGAGCCCTGCTTCTCTGGATACAGCTGCCAATGTAGTCCCTTTCTTCCTCAAACTTGCAATAATATCAGCCGGATGCCAGTCATTTGTTTCCATACAAACCTCACCTTTAGTTGACTATGAGTCACATTTATAGCACAAAAATTAACGATTGTGACTAATAGTCCGTGGACCTATAGTCATCAAAGAAGAATCATTACCGGATGAAAGCATCCGATTCCATCAAAGTCCACTTAGGACAGCGTGTTAAGTTACTCAGATTGCAGGCAGGCCTGTCCCAGGAAGCTTTTGCCGATAGATGTGGGTTAGATCGAACCTACATCAGTGGGATCGAGCGCGGGGTCAGAAATCCTACGCTGGAAGTGCTCTATATCATTGCCACTGGTTTAAGTACTGATCTGCCTACACTGTTTGCATTTGATCATTCCGTCTAATTTTTAGACTTTTAACCCCATCAATAAAAAAACACCATTTGTGACTCATCGTCCGTGGTCTGATAGGCAACAAAGAATAATGCTTATCGACATGAAAAAATCAAAAGAAATTACAGTTCTCTTTGGACAACGAGTAAAAGCATTACGCTTACAGGCAGGGCTATCACAAGAAGCCTTTGCCGATAAGTGTGGATTAGATCGTACTTATATTAGTGGCATTGAACGAGGGGTCAGAAACCCTACTTTAGAAGTGATTGGTGTTATTGCTGATGGGTTGGATAGTCATTTAAACGATTTATTTAACTTTCATTGTTAATATCAGTAGGTAATAAATATAGGATGGGGCAATCTGTTACGAGAACTTCATCTTCTAGGAGGTGGTAGAGCTTTTAACTGCATTAGCTCAAATGTTGAAACCCATCCGCACACGATTAGCAATAAAAAAATTAACGATACATATAAAAGACTATCATAATTTATTCCATGATATAAACAACACAGGTCTTGTTATAATTGGTTGTGATTTTTTACTACTCCTGAATATGCTAGTGGCTCCCCCCCCTTCATAGCATTCATGACTTAGCTTGAGACTCAACAGGTAACCTAGCCCGTAAATCTAGAAGGTGAACATATATAAAAATACCTCCCCCCAACGCCTCTTGGACTCTTTCTGCCTCTTCGATCAGTAGCGACAACAATTCGTCCGCCTTGATCATGCGTTTTGAAACTGGATGTTTCCATTGACGATCTTTCGCGAGGGTCACCAGCAAAGTTCCTGATTTACTGTGCTCTGCTGCCATGTATTTTTTAACCAATTGACTTTCAATTGTATCTCTTAAATCTGTCGCAGTTCGTCCATCGCCAAGCTTAAGTTCGATAACAGCTTCATGATTTGACGATACGGAGCGTAAACGTATATCGGTTTCTTTTTCGTCGGCTGTCACAGCCTCCTGATCTACAGTGTAGATAGAGTTCGACGTATACCTTAGCGTACGCGCGATTTCTCGACGCATGATCTTCTCATCTGATATACCCGCCCAAGCTTCTCGAGGTGAAACATCACGCAGCAGAAGGTCATCGAGGTCAGACAACCGATCCTTCATAATCGCAAACATGGCTTCATTCGTTGAGGCTGGCGCTTCACCGCTTCGATCAAGCGCTACCGCTTGCAACTCATCAAATACGTCGGCATCTATCTCTTGTGCCCAGTTCTCTGCCGCCACAGCTAAAATGCGATCCTTAAAATGAGCGCACAAAGGATCCGCCGCCATTTCGAGCTTAGCAGCCAAGCCCTCTTCACCTTTCGTGTTGAATAGTGCTGTTACAATATTATTACGCGCATGCTCAGCGTCGTCTCGAGTGTCCGGTGAATAGGCCCCTTCGTGGTGCGCATCGTCTTTTATCCGAACATGGCTATAAGCGAGACGAAGTAGACGCAACAGCAATCGCGGAGTAAAGCGTTCGTCACCTAAACCAATTACGTCTTGACGATCCCCAAAGAGTCTAGCGAGCCATGTAACAACCTCTGATCGCTCAGTTGACTCAAGGCCCACTAGCTTTTCGACGGCCACCTGCGGATTAATCCGCATCAAAGTCGACAACCAAACAAGGTGCAACGCAAACGGCATTTGTTGCTCAAACCTTTGGAGTGCTCTTTTTTGAAGCCTTTCAATTTCTGCGAAATCGCCATGCTTCAAAATAACCCGCGTGACTTGCCGAACCCTTTCCGTCATTCCGGCCACATTATCGGGGCTATTGAGCCGGTCATCCTCTGCATCCAGCCAGGATTCAAGCCGTGGCAGAAATAGTCTCGCTACTTTCTCGGATGCATAACCAATTCCTTGAAGCAAGCCCGAATGGCCATTTGCACTTGGTGGCTGGCTCAAGTCCCATGTCAGTTCATTTCCAAGCGTCTGGTCTACGGCTTTTGGATGCGCGTCCATGAGAGACTCTACCCACTGCGGGAGGCCATTCAGTTCAATTGGAGCGTACCGTGCCGCCAATTGGGCCTCAGGATCGCTGAGCTTAGCTACCCAGTCACGATCCTCTGCTTCAGCATAGATCGCCGCCAGACCAAGCTGCCAACGTACAAGAAATGTATTTCGCTCGCCTTCTGGCCTTTCACTGGGGAAAGTTGGGTGATCATCGCGCCAGATTTTCATCAGAACACGACGCAACCTATCGGCCGTTTCTGGGTTGAATTGCTCTTCTATGAAACGACGATTCCAGCCCGAAGAGCGACTGTCGTCACCATCGTGACGCATGGCTAGCCACAAATTCCAAGCAGTATTCCAGCCCTGCTTAGATGAAAAGGCCTCTTCAGGCTGATTGGCAATGTCCCGCCAAAACAGAACCCAACTGACGTGGTTCTTGGCCTTTCGGCGTTCCTCTTTTTCCTTTCTTTTGGCCTGTTTCTTTTCCCAACGACGACGTTCTTTTTCATGCTTCGATGGTTTCAGCCAGCCCTCAAACCTTTGCATGAATGAAGGTTCATCCGCTATGAGTAGCCTAAGCCCTTCAACGTATTCCTTCCAATTATTACGCTCCGGTGACAAACGGATGGCTGCTTCAAGGAGCATCGCGCGTTCACTTGTTTCACGGGTCGTGTCGCCAAGCGCCTTGCTTATCCAAGTCAGATCCCGTTCGGCCCTTACCTGGACCACCCCATCATGAATTGTGATCTTTGCAAGCCGTCCACAAGGGTCTTTGACTTCATGGAGTGACTGAAGCAAAGTATCCTCAACCCAGAAGAGGCGAGCATTGTCATCTCCATTCAGATTATTAAGGCGTCCACGAAGTGACTTGATCGGCTCATCGTCGCTATGGTCCCGGTGATGCAATCGTAATGCAAGTACGCCAGCGCGCAGCCACTTGTCATCCTGGCTGATATCGAGGCCGCGCTCACAAGTTGCGGCGAGCGCACCACTGAGGTGTGGCCGATCGCTGGCAATACGCGACAACTCTTTTAGCCATTTGAGCCCCTCTGATACCAACATTACAAGGCAATCGCGAAGCTTCTCAAGAGCAATAAGATCGAGGGGCGATGCTGCTATTAACCATGGAAGCTGCCAACTGAGATCGCCAAAACTGCGTTTTTCTCGCTTTATCCATCGAAGAGCCCGACAAAGCTGCTCGACCGACATGTAATTTGGGAAAAGGCGTAGTACGGCACTACTCGCTACTCGGTCAGGCCAAAGATCGCCAGCATTTGCAATACAAGCAGCAATTTCGCTGAGCCTCTTGTCATCAAGGGCGACTAACGCATCAAGAGCTGTTATACGCTCAACAACAGGTGCTGTAATGTCCTGAGTGATATCAAATGCTATGTCAGCACAAGCTTTGATACAGCCCGACTCAATAAGATTGATAAGGACTTCTCTTACATCCGGATTCTCCACACCGCTGCGCCAAATCCGGTCAATTTCCCCTGCCAGTTCTTTCGATGCAAAACGATGGACCTGAATTTGAGGCACTCTAAGACCTCTCCATCCACCAAAGCCGTAACGATCAGCGTAGGCACGAAGAGCCTGATTCCGCTGCATTTGCGTTAGCGACTCTGGATCGCCTTCATCCAAGAGAACAGCAGGCTCATTGTCCCGCAAAAGCTCAAATATCCCGTCGTCTTGCAGAGCCAACCACCCCGCCACTGGTCGCTTAGACGGACGAACTATCGTCTTACCTTTGGTCTCAGCAAAGAGAAGCCGTTTGAGAGCCCGAAACGGCATACCTTGCCTCCGTAGAACCATTAGCCGATCCGCAGCAAGATACTCTGCAACCGAGCGATGATGGAAACGCACTCGACCATATGAAGCGAAGCCAAATAGCGGACGCTCAAGCAGGGCTTTCCTTTCATTCGGTTGCCAATCAGATAGGATGACCGATGGGTCGAGAGCCGCCTCATCGTCAACAGCACAGGATGCTGCGCTATGACGTATGGTTAGACAACGCGTCATTTGAGCTGCAAGTGCGAGTCGGCTAGCTCCTTCGATCGCCTTATCTACGGACAACTCTGCTGGCTCAGGTCTATCATCGCGGGGAAGCAGCTTCACTCGAACATTCGTGACAACCTGATCACGATGCGTTCGGATACGCTTGTGCTCACGCCAATCCACGCACAACTCAATGAGGTCCTGAGGTCTGCGTGCAAACTCTTGAGCATTGCGACGTTGTAAATCCTTAAGAAGTTGCTCAGGATCATTCACGCCCTGGTCTCGAGAAAATTGAATAATCTGTTCATCCGACAGTGGCATCAAGGCGACAGATCGCCATTCCGGAGATTGGTTATTGCTTTTGTCGTCGTGACGCTCCAGATGGTCACGCATTGCAATCTTCGCAAATATCTCTTCATTGGGCTCCGAAGAAGGTGGCGGAGGAACAGGTAGTAGGTTTCGGACCAGCTGTTCGTCGAAGAGTATCGGTCGTGTCGTGATGACGATTCTCACTTGATGAAGCTGATTTCCGATGCACTTCTTAAGTCGTTTGAGCGCGCGTTCAAACGAACCCAATGTCAATTTCAGTTCATCAATCGAGTCTAGGAAAAACGTTGCAACCTCAGATTGTGAGGTAAGCCAAGCATCCAGCCTGGCTTCTTCGTCTGCATCTAGCAGATTACGAAGTTCTTCGGTCGCCAAAGCCGCCAATTCAACAAAGAATGCAGCTTCACCAGTTGCCCACAGACGCTTCGCCTGTGTACGACATTCATAGGTTTTTCCTGCCCCCGCCTCGGAAATTATCAGTACACGTTTAGATTGCAGTAAATCATCCCATGTAGATCCTCTCGCCCAGCCCAAGTTAACCAAAAATGACTGCTGGTCGGTAAAATTAATTTTCCCATCGGGGATGTTTTGGAACGTTCTTTTAATCATTTTAATGATGTTCTCTAATCTATGAATTTATCAGTCCTTTTACTGAAGCCCCACTCACTTGCTGCAAACTAACCAACTTAAATCTGTCGTAGTGCTCAACTAAAACTGACTACTGCGTTAGAGTTTTGCCTGAACCTTTTCTCTGATTCGTTAGATGGTAGTCCATCGTTGTATGCATGCGGTCGGAGGGTTCTGTAATACTCACTATATAGTCAGTTATCACGTGGTGGGCTTCGCTAAAATTCATATACCCTATAACGGGTATCCACTCGTTTTTTAAGATTATTGGATAACCGCCCCATAAGTGCCATTGACGCTCCCGGCAATTACCACGACGGCTCATGTTTTGCTTTATCCGATAACGCAACAGCATCTGCTGAATTACCTGCTTGTCTATAGACCTCTTTGATCCGAATGGAACATGAGAACGGTTGGTTTTCCGCAGGCTCCCTAGATCATTTCAAGCGTTTTCCCACTCAGCCTGCTGTCCGGTCAAAACGATATCGCCCAACCAACCGGTTTTCTGGCAAACAGAATAAGCACGACTGCAAAGTTGGGCCAGCGTCTGCCAGTCCAGATGTAAGTCACATCACTTGATCTGATTAGGCTCTGTGACAACGCGCTAATGGTCTAGGTAATTCGGGTATCAAAGGTGGAATCGGCCATCTGGTATCATGCACTTGTAATACCAATAACTACGCCATAAAAAATGGTGCTTGGCAATGCCAAAACTTGCCAATCACAAAAACAAAAAACCCGCAATTACGCGGGTTTAGCTATTTTCAGTACCTGTCAGTGCCAGCTATTGCCAGCGCAGGATCACTCCCACTCAATGGTAGCCGGTGGCTTGCCGCTGATGTCATAAACTACGCGGGAAATACCGTTCACTTCGTTGATGATGCGGTTGGATACGCGGCCGAGGAAATCGTACGGCAGGTGCGCCCAATGCGCGGTCATAAAGTCGATGGTTTCCACTGCGCGCAGTGAAACAACCCAGTCGTATTTACGGCCGTCGCCCATCACGCCTACCGAACGCACCGGCAGGAATACGGTGAACGCCTGGCTGACCTTGTTGTACAGGTCGGCTTTATGCAGCTCTTCGATGAAGATGGCATCAGCACGGCGCAGCAGATCGCAGTACTCTTTCTTCACTTCGCCCAGCACGCGCACGCCCAGACCTGGCCCTGGGAACGGGTGGCGGTACAGCATGTCGTACGGCAGGCCCAGCTCCAGGCCGATTTTGCGCACTTCGTCTTTGAACAGCTCTTTCAGCGGCTCGACCAGGCCCAGCTTCATCTCTTTCGGCAGGCCGCCCACGTTGTGGTGCGACTTGATCACGTGCGCTTTGCCGGTGGCGGAAGCGGCGGACTCGATCACGTCCGGGTAGATGGTGCCTTGCGCCAGCCATTTCACTTCGTCTTGCTTGCAGGCTTCTTCGTCGAACACTTCAACGAATACGCGGCCGATGATCTTGCGCTTGGCTTCCGGCTCGTCAACGCCGGCCAGCGCGCTCAGGAAGCGCTCTTCCGCCGCGACGTGCACGATGTTCAGGCCGAAGTGGTCGCCGAACATATCCAGCACCTGGTCGGCTTCGTTCAGGCGCAGCAGGCCGTTGTCGACAAACACGCAGGTCAGGCGTTTGCCGATGGCGCGGTGCAGCAGCATGGCGGTAACGGAAGAATCCACGCCGCCGGAAAGGCCGAGGATCACGTGATCTTCGCCCACTTGCTCGCGGATACGCTCAACCGCATCTTCGATGATGGTCGCAGGCGTCCACAGGGCTTCACACTGGCAGATATCCAGCACGAAACGCTCCAGCATGCGCTGGCCCTGACGGGTGTGGGTCACTTCCGGGTGGAACTGCACGCCGTAGAAGCGTTTTTCTTCGTTGGCCATAATGGCAAACGGGCAGGTATCGGTGCTGGCGACGGTCACGAAGTCAGCCGGGATAGCGGTCACTTTGTCGCCGTGGCTCATCCACACGTCCAGCAGCGGTTTGCCGGCAGCGCTGAGCGCATCTTCGATGCCGCGAACCAGCGCGCTGTCGGTGGTCACTTCCACCTGCGCATAGCCGAACTCACGCTCGTTGGAACCCTGCACATGGCCGCCCAGCTGCATCGCCATGGTCTGCATGCCGTAGCATACGCCCAGTACCGGCACACCGGCGGTGAACACGTATTCTGGCGCACGCGGGCTGTTATGTTCGGTGGTGCTCTCCGGGCCGCCGGAAAGGATGATGCCGCTTGGATTGAATTCGCGGATTTGCTCTTCGCTAACGTCCCAGGCCCACAGCTCGCAGTAAACGCCGATTTCGCGCACGCGGCGTGCTACCAGTTGAGTGTATTGCGAACCAAAATCCAGAATAAGGATGCGATGCTTATGGATATTATTTGTCATGTGAGGCGAATTCCAGCAACAGAGAAAAAGAGCGAAAAATAAGGTTTCGGGGCGAGGAGCCAAGCCCCCCGCCCCGGCCTCTCCCGCAGGAGAGGGTCAAGCATTAACCCATGCGGTAGTTCGGTGACTCTTTGGTGATGGTCACGTCATGCACGTGGCTTTCCTGAATGCCGGCGCCGCTGATGCGCACAAATTCAGCCTTGGTGCGCAGGTCGTCGATGGTGGCGCAGCCGGTCAGGCCCATGCAAGAGCGCAGACCGCCCATTTGCTGGTGCACGATCGCTTTCAGCATGCCTTTGTAAGCCACGCGGCCTTCGATACCTTCCGGCACCAGTTTGTCGGCGGCGTTATCGGTCTGGAAGTAACGGTCGGAAGAGCCTTTGGACATGGCGCCCAGCGAGCCCATACCGCGGTAGGATTTGAACGAACGGCCCTGATACAGCTCGATTTCGCCCGGCGATTCTTCGGTGCCCGCCAGCATGGAGCCGACCATCACGCAAGATGCGCCGGCCGCGATGGCTTTGGCGATATCGCCGGAGAAGCGGATGCCGCCGTCGGCGATAACCGGGATGCCGGTGCCTTCCAGCGCTTCAACCGCGTCGGCGATAGCGGTGATCTGCGGTACGCCCACGCCGGTCACGATGCGGGTGGTACAGATGGAACCAGGGCCGATACCCACTTTCACCGCGCTCACGCCGGCGTCGGCCAGCGCTTTGGCGCCGGAGGCAGTAGCGACGTTGCCGCCAACGATCTGCAGATCCGGGTATTTGGCGCGGGTTTCGCGAATGCGCTGCAATACGCCTTCGGAGTGGCCGTGAGAGGAATCGATCAGGAGTACGTCAACGCCTGCAGCGACCAGCGCGTCAACGCGCTCTTCGTTGCCGGCACCGGCGCCAACCGCAGCGCCAACGCGCAGGCGGCCATGCTCGTCCTTACAGGCGTTTGGCTTGCGCTCCGCCTTCTGGAAGTCTTTTACGGTGATCATGCCCAGCAGATGGAAGTTGTCGTCCACCACCAGCGCTTTCTCAACGCGTTTTTCGTGCATTCTTTGCAGCACGACTTCACGCGCTTCACCCTCTTTCACCGTGACCAGGCGCTCTTTCGGCGTCATCACGGCGGTAACAGGCTGGTTCAGATCGGTCACGAAGCGCACATCACGGCCGGTGATGATACCGACCAGTTCGTTCTCTTCGGTCACTACCGGGTAGCCGGCAAAGCCGTTACGCGCGGTCAGTTCTTTCACTTCTTTCAGCGTGGTGGAGGGGGTTACGGCTTGCGGGTCGGTAACTACGCCGCTTTCATGTTTTTTCACGCGGCGGACTTCTTCAGCCTGACGCTCGATGGACATGTTTTTGTGAATGAAGCCCAGGCCGCCTTCCTGCGCCAGCGCAATGGCCAGGCCAGCTTCGGTTACGGTATCCATGGCTGCGGACAGCATAGGGATATTCAGGCGGATGGTTTTGGTCAGTTGGGTGCCGAGCTCAGCGGTATTAGGCAGAACCGTAGAGTGAGCTGGAACCAGGAGAACGTCGTCAAACGTTAGTGCTTCTTTCGCGATACGTAGCATGGGCAATATCTCACCAGAGTGGGCTGTGAAAAAGATAAAATATTGCCGCGGCATTATACAGAGCGTAATCGGTTGCCTCCAGCACTTTCTCACAAAAACTCTTGATTACCTTTTTCAGCCCTGTAGTATCGACCAATTAAGTGGTTGTTTTGGAATTTGATCTGGGTCACATGTCGCTACCTGTCTCGCCGTCTATTTTTACCGTAAGCCGCCTGAATCAGACGGTTCGACAGCTGCTGGAAATGGAAATGGGCCAGATTTGGCTCTCCGCCGAGATCTCCAACTTCTCCCAACCGGCTTCCGGCCACTGGTATTTCACGCTGAAAGACGACCGCGCGCAGGTGCGCTGTGCGATGTTCCGCAACAGCAACCGCCGCACCACCTTCCGTCCGCAAAACGGCCAGCAAGTGTTGGTTCGCGCCAGCATCACGCTGTATGAACCGCGCGGCGACTATCAGCTGATTGCCGAAAGCATGCAACCCGCCGGCGACGGCCTGCTGCAACAGCAATTCGAGCAACTGAAACAGCGCCTGAGCGCCGAAGGCCTGTTCGACCAACAGTTCAAGCAACCGCTGCCCAGCCCGGCCAAACGCGTCGGGGTGATCACCTCCGCCAGCGGCGCGGCGCTGCACGATGTGCTGCAAGTGCTGCAACGGCGCGATCCTTCGCTGCCCATCGTTATCTACCCAACCTCGGTGCAGGGCGCGGAAGCGCCATTGCAGATCGTGCGCGCCATCGAAACGGCCAACCGCCGCGACGAATGCGACGTGCTGATCGTCGGCCGCGGCGGCGGCTCGCTGGAAGACCTGTGGAGTTTTAACGACGAACGCGTAGCGCGGGCGATATTCGCCAGCCGCATTCCGATCGTCAGCGCCGTCGGCCATGAAACCGACGTCACCATTGCCGACTTTGTCGCCGATCTGCGTGCGCCAACCCCTTCCGCCGCCGCCGAACTGGTCAGCCGCAATCAGCTGGAGCTGCTGCGTCAGTTGCAATCCCAGCAGCAGCGGATGGAAATGGCGATGGATTACTATCTGGCCCAGCGTCAGCAGCAGTTCACCCGCATCAACCACCGTTTGCAACAGCAGCATCCGCACCTGCGCCTGGCGCGCCAGCAAACGCTGTTGTTCAAGCTGCAACGCCGGTTGGAAGACGGCATGCAAAATCAGCTGCGCCTGTCTTCACGCCGCAGCGATCGGGCGCAACAGCGTTTGGCGCAGGTACAGCCGCAGGCACGCATTCATCGCTACCAGCAACGCGTGCAGCAACAGGAATACCGTTTGCAGCAGGCGCTGGAGCGCCAACTCAACGCTTACCGCCAGCGCTTCGGCGTGGCCTGCAGCCAGCTCGAAGCGGTCAGCCCGTTGGCGACGCTGGCGCGCGGCTACAGCGTGACGCAAACCCCGCGCGGCGAAGTGCTGAAAACCACCAAACAGGCGCAGGTCGGCGAACTGCTGAAAACCCGCCTGCAGGATGGCTGGGTGGAAAGCGAAGTGAAAACCATCACTGTGGCCAAGAAGCCGCGCAAAAAGCGCGCGGCTGACGCGGCCGAATAGCTGTTTTCCGTTACCTCAGCGTAAAACTCTCGCCCGGCTCACCGTTGATCCACAGTTCCCGCGTTTCTCCGGCAGGCAGGCTGACCGTCAGCGTCCGCCATGCCGGTTTGAACTGCCCCTCGGTGGTAACGTTCAGCATGACGCGCCGATTATCGCTGTGCATCTCCCAGCGCAGCCACAGCGCGTTGCCCTGCTGCCAGCCATAACTTTCCCCGTCGTCTTCGAACAACAGCCCAGAAGCGCTGCCACAGCCTTTAAACGGGTACAGTTGCAACTCGCGCCGATCGTCGGCGGCAACGTCAACGTGCGCCAAGCGTGATGACAGCGGCAACGCCGCCCCGGCGCGCACCAACAGCGGCAAACGCTCCAGCGGCGCATCCAGCACCACCGTCTGGCCACCGCTGAACCACTGGCCGCTGTGGAAGCAGTACCAGCCTTCGCCGTTATCCGGCAGATAGACCGAACGCGCACGCTGCCCCTGCTCCACTACGCTGGCCACCAGCAAATCGCGGCCAATCATAAAGTCATCGGTCTCGTTCAGCGTGCGTTCGTCATGCTCGTGATCGAGGAAGGTCGGGCGCAGCATCGGCTCGTCGTCGGCGCTGGCCTGCCACAGCAGAGTGTAGAAATAGGGCATCAGGCGATAGCGCAGATTGATCGCCTCGCGGACGGCCGGCGTGGCGGCCGGATACATCCACGGCTCGTTAACCGTCGCGTCGTCATTCCAGGAGTGAATGGTGAAACGCGGGTGCATCACGCCGTTTTGCACCCAGCGCACCAGCAGTTCGGCGTCCGGTTTGTCGCCGGAAAAACCGCCGACGTCGTGCCCCAGGTTATACAACCCCGACAGGCTCATGCCCAAGCCCATGCGGATGTTGTAGCGCAGGGTTTGCCAGTTGGTGCGGTTGTCGCCGCTCCAGGTCTGCACGTAGCGCTGCATGCCGGCACAGCCGGAACGGGAGATCAGGTACGGCCGCAGGTCGGGCGCAAAGCGCTGCTGGGCTTCCATCGACGCGCGCATCATCAGCAACGGCATTACCGGGCGGATATGCTTGATGGCGATCGGCCGGCCAAAACCCTGGCAGCGCGCCTCCGCGTCCCACACTTCGTATTCGTTGTTGTCGTTCCAGGTTGAATCTATGCCCATCTCCAGCAGTTGCTGAGTAACGCCCTGCTGCCACCAGCGTACCGTCGCCGGATTGGTGAAATCGAGGTGCGAACCTTCGTCGTCCCAAAAACTGGAACGTTCCGGCTGGTCGCTTTCCGAATCGCGGATAAACAGCCCCTGCTCCGCCGCCTGCCGGTACTGCGGATGATCCTGCAACAGGCAGGGTTTGATGTTGGCCGCCAGCTTCAGCCCGGCGGCGTGGAACGCCTGGCTCAGTAGCTTCGGCTGCGGCACCTTGTCGTAATTCCAGTTGAACACGTAGCGCTTGTTGCCGATCGAGGTGTAACCCGAAGACAGCTGGAACGAATCGCAGGGAATATCGTGCTGCTTGCACAAGGCGATGAACTGCTGCAACTGCTGCTGGGCGTCCGGCGCGTCGGTGTAATGCATGGTCGAACCGCTGTACCCGAGGCTCCATTTAGGCCCGAAGTGGGTCTTGCCGGTGAGGCGTACAAAGGCTTTGGTCACGTCCAGCACCTGCGGCCCCAGGAACAGGTAATAATCGAGATCCCCCGCCTCGGCCTGATAACGGCGGTAGGCCAGATGGTAGTTGTCGATCTCATTGCCCAAATCCAGCCAACAGCTGCTCAGGTTGTCGTAAAACAACCCGAAACTGGCCTCTGCACCGCGAGTGATGGTAAAGGGCACATGTTTGTACAGCGGATCGGTGCTGGAGGCGTTGTAGCCCATCGCATCCAGATTGCGCATTTCGAAACGGCGGCCACTGCGCTCCAGATCGCCGGCCTTCTCGCCCAGGCCATAATAGCGCTCGCCGGCAAAGCGGCGCTGGTAGTGCGCCACGCCGTCACCCTGCGGATTGAGCAGATAGGCGCTGGTTGGCCGGTCGGCCGCCAGCGGCCGCCATTCACCGGCAGCGCTACGGTGCTCCCACTCCAGCCACAGCGGCTGATGTACGGTAACGCGCAGCGCGGCGCTGGTCACCACCAGCCGATCCTCATGCTGTTGCAGTTGATAACCCGGCAGGCCAAAACCGGCGACGCTCAGGCGATCGCGCCCTTCCCAGGGCACGTCAGCCTGCGGCGCAATGCTCCAGGTGCGGTCCAGCGCCAGCTCGCCGTTGCGTTTGATCAGCACGCGGAACAGGTTGTCTTCCAGCACGTACAGGCAGAACAGATGACGCTCGTCGACCAACAGCTCAATGCGATCGGCATATTCGCCTGCCAGCGTCCATTTTTTTAACGTTTTCATAGGTATCCAACTTAACTATTCAGTGTTTTTTTACCGCCGCGCTCGGCGATCAAGGCAATCAGGAACAGGGCGCCGATCAGATCGAAGAAGCCCATGGCGATAAACAGCGGATTGAAGCCGACGGTGTCGGAAACCGCACCGATCAGCAGCGTAAACAGGAAGCTGGCGATCCAGGCACTGGAGCCGCGCATGCCGTTGACCGTCGCCATCTGGTTTTTATCGAACGACTCCACCACCAGCGCGCTGAGCATGCAGGAGATCACCTGATGGCCGAAACCGCCGATCGAGATCAACGCGATCGCCACATAGGGATCTTTGGTCACCGCGACAAACGCCAGCGAAACCATCATGAAGGCGCCGGTGACCGAGCTGGCGACCACCGAGTTGACGCGGCTGCAGCCGAACCATTTGCGGTACAGGGTGGTGAGATAACCGCTGGCGACGCTGCCGATATCCGCCGCCAAAAACGGCAGCCAGGCAAACATGGCGATGTGCTTTAAATCCATGCCGCGTTCGGTGGCCAGGTACAGCGGCACCCAGAAGCTGAACACCGCCCAGGCCGGTTCGGCGAGAAAGGCCGGGATGGCGATGCCGTAGAACTTTTTGTTTTTACACAAGATGGCCAATGATTTTAAAAACGGCAGCCTCGGCAAGACCGGCTCGTTATCTTCGCGGATCAGATCCAGCTCTTTTTGGCTCAGGTTCGGGTGCTTTAACGGCTCGTGATAGAACAGCCACCACAGCACCACCCAGATCACCCCCAGCGCGCCGGGGAACAAAAAGGCGCCCTGCCAGCCAAAAGAGATGTGGGCGATGACGATGATCGGCGGAGCCAGCATGGCACCGATAGAAAAACCTACGCCCGCCCAGCCGGCGGCAATCGGCCGTTCCTTTTTCGGGAACCAGTCGGAGATCGCCTTGGCGTTGCCCGGCGTGGCCGCCGCTTCCGCCCCGCCCATAAAGAAGCGCAGAATAGCCAACTGCACCCAGGTGCCCGCTCCAGCATGCAGCATACACACCACCGCCCAGATGCTGGCGCAGATCAAAAAGCCCATCTTCAGGCCGATAACATCGATCAGCCAGCCGCAGATCGGCTGAAATACCGTATAGGCCAGTTGGAACGACG